>Ga0206117_100087_pt1 | contig 171032 bp, 154 predicted proteins | sample 3A5Ametagenome_FD_177997 | JGI IMG/M metagenome (GOLD analysis project Ga0206117, IMG submission 177997) | Enriched microbial communities from leaf-cutter ant dump, University of Wisconsin, Madison, United States - 3A5A | ecosystem: Environmental > Terrestrial > Nest > Insects nest > Nest dump...
CACCACCGCACCACCGCACCACCGCACCACCGCACCACCGCACCGCGACCATGCACGCCATCCCACACCTCGAGCCCCGACGCACTGCGCTGGGGCATGTCGTCGCGCAGCACGCTTGATGCGCCGCGACGCCGGCGCTCCCCGCCGCACCCCATGGCGGTCTCCCAGCGTCGTGCCGATGGCATTTCCCCGTGCAGTGGCAGGTCCCCGCCGCCTCCCTTCGCCACAACCCCGCCTCCACTGTAAATCCATTGTGCCGTCTGGAATCACCCCTAATTCAAATTGCCGGATGAATCACCGCAATAAGGCAATTAAGACGAATTGTACAAATTGCCTTTTCAATTCCCCTTTACCGCTTTGCGCCGCAGCAGCGTCCCACCGGCGGATCGGCAGGAATCTTGCAATGCAACATCCGGGATAGGGCAGGGCGCTACTCCGTTCAATTCCGGTGCGTAATGCACCGATAACGGGAAAGTGCTTTTCTATCAGTGTGATGTGCGCACGGATTTGGTGATTCATGCCCCATCTTCGTGCGGTTCGGCAGCTGTTTATCCACTTCTTGCAATTCCGCCATTTGGCCTACCTGGAGTCCGTTGACATACATGCATGTGCATGCATTAATGAAAAACAGAGCGCGGTGCTTCATCTCTGAATCGCTATTGCCGCCTCGGACCATTTCCATCGACACGCTTTATTTGCGTGCGCAAATGCGTGTTCATACATTTAATTGAACGGGAGGCAAACCATGCGGATTGCAGTGCTGGGTGGGGGTAACGGGTGCTACGCGTCGGCGGTCGATCTTTCGGAGGCCGGGCACGAGGTGCGCTTCTGGCGGCGGGATGCCCAGGGGCTGGCGCCGGTGCTGGAGAGCGGCAAGATCACGGTGAAGGACATCGACGGCAAGCGCGATGTGGCCATCGCCAAGCCGACCACCGATATCGGCGAGGCGGTGCGCGGTGCCGAGCTGATCGTGATCCCGACGCCGGCCTTCGCGCAGGAGGACATCGCCCGCGCCATGGCGCCCTATATGGAAGACGGCCAGGTCATCTTCCTGCCGCCGGGCACCTTCGGCAGCTTCGCCATGATGAAGGCCTTCCGCGCCGCTGGTTGCAAGGCCGACATCACCATCGGCGAGACCGGCACGCTGCCGCACCTCACCCGCAAGCACGGCCCGGCCGAGGTGGCGATCACCATACGTGCCACCCGCTTGCCCACCGGCGTGTTCCCGGCGAAGAACGGCGAGCATGCCTTCCGCGTGCTGCGCGCCGCCTATCCGTCGGTGGAGCCGATCGAGGATGCGCTGTCCGGCGCGCTGATGAACGCCGGCCCGGTGATCCACCCGCCGCTGATCATGATGAACGCCGGCCCGCTGGAGCACTTCGACGCCTGGGACATCCACAACGAAGGTACCCAGCCCTCCATCCGCCGCGTCACCACCGCGCTGGACCACGAACGCATCGCGGTGCGCGAGGCGCTGGGCTACAAGCCCTCCCACTTCCCGCTCAGCGATCACTACGACAACGACCAGTGGATGTATGGCGACGCCCACAAGCGCCTGGTGGACAGCGGCGACTGGCGTGAGCGCATCGACCTCACCGCCCACCGCTACATGACCGAGGACATCCACTACGGCCTCGCCCTGCTGGTGTCGGTGGCGGATTGGGCCGGCGTGAAGGTGCCGACCGCGAGCGGCCTGCTGGCGATCGCCTCCGGCGTCTGCGGCAAGGATCTGCGCAAGGGCCCGCGCACGCTGGAAGCCCTGGGCCTGGCCGGCCTCAGCCGCGAAGAGATGGCCAAGCTGCTGAACGACGGGTTGCCCGCATGAGCGGGGCAGCGCAGGAAGCCCTGGTCGGCGCGCTGGGCGCCGGCCGCATGGGGCGCGGCATCGTTCTCGCCTTCGCCCTTGCCGGGCGTGAGGCGGTGCTGCTGGACATCAAGCCGCGCGAACGCGAGGCGCTGGCCCGGCTGAAGGCGGAAGCCGAGGCGGAGCTGCGCGCCAGCCTGGCCACGCTGGTGGAGCTGGGCGTGGTGAAGGCGGAGATCGTGGATGCGGTGGTGAGCCGGGTGCGCATCGTCGGCCGCGACGAGGCGCCGGCCTGGCTGGGCCGCCTCGGCCTGGTGTTCGAAGGTGTGCCGGAAACGGTGGAAGCCAAGCGCGAGGCCTTCGACTACGCCTGCCGCTTCCTGCCGGAAGACGCGCTGCTGGCCTCCACCTCGTCCACCATCCTCTCCACCGAGCTGGCGGCGCTGGTGACGCGGCCGGAGCGTTTCCTCAACGCCCACTGGCTGAACCCGGCCTACCTGATTCCGCTGGTTGAACTGTCGCCGCACCCCGGCACCGCGCCGGAAGCCACCCGCCGCATGACGGAGATACTGGAAGCGGTGGGCAAGGTGCCGGTTGTGTGCGCCGCCCAGCCCGGCTACATCGTGCCGCGCCTGCAGTCGCTGATCATGAACGAGGCCGCCCGCATGATCGAACAGGGCGTGGCCACCGCCGAGGACATCGACAAGGCTACCCGCTACGGCTTCGGCATCCGCTACGCCGCCATGGGCGTGGTCGAGTTCATCGACTTCGGCGGTGCCGACATCCTCTATTACGCCAGCGGCTACCTGGCCAAGGCGCTGGACGACAGCCGCTACGCCTGCCCGCCCATCGTCGAACGCAAGATGGCCGAGGGCAACATCGGCCTCAAGACTGGCGAGGGCTTCTATGACTGGCGCAAGGTGGATCAGCCCGCCTACCGCCGCCAGGCGCTGGCCCGGCTTACCGGACTGCTGCGCATGAACGAACTGCTGCCGCCGGACGGCGAAAGGCGGGGCTGAACGCGCATTTCCCTTCGCAACGCCGCAGTACAGAACAGAAACGAAACGTGTAGTCCCCGCAGTTCCCCTCAACGATGGAGATGACGAACATGATGACGTTTTCCGGGTCCTTCAAGCGCCTGCTGTGTGCCGGCCTGCTGGCAGCCTCGCTGCCCGCCGCGGCGGACGTGCCGACCATCCGGGTGGGTTGGACGATTCCCGCCGAGGAAGCCAAGTACTGGATGATGCGCCGGCCGGATGCTTTCCCGGATCTGGGCAAGAAGTACAAGATCGAGTGGGTGCAGTTCCAGGGCACCGCGCCCATGGTGCAGGCCATGCTCTCCGGCGCGCTGGACTGCTCCTCGCAGGCGCCGCTGTCGTTGGGGCAGGGCGCCGCCGCCAGCGATCTGAAGGCCTACATCCTCGCCCAGCACGTGGGTGAGAAGCCGGGCTCCTTCTCGGTGTACTGGGCGGTGCCGGAAGAGTCTCCGATCAAGTCCATCGCCGACCTCAAGGGCAAGACGGTGGGCGTGAACGTCTACGGCTCCGGCGTGCATGGCGGCATGGCCATGCTGCTGAAGAAGAACGGCCTGGACCCGGAAAAGGACATCAAGCTGGTCGAAACCGGCTTCCCCGGCTCGGAAGCGGCGCTGCGCGGCGGCCGGGTGGATGTCGGCGTGTTCGTCCAGCCCTTCGCTTCCCGCGCCGAAGCCAAGGGCGGCGTGCGCAAGATCTTCGCCCTGTCCGATCTCATGCCGAACACGGTGCACGTGATGGAGGTGTGCAAGAAGGAGTGGGTGGATGCCAACGTCGAGACCGCCAAGCTCTACACCCGCGACATGACGGCGGCGATGAAGATGGCGCTGGACAACCGCGACGAGACCATCAAGGTCGTCTCCGAAGTGACCCGCGCGCCAGCCGCCGCGCTGGAGCCCTACCTGCTGAAGGCCAACGACTTCGCCCACGATCCGACGATGAAGCCGGACTTCGCCGCGGTGCAGACCATGTTCGACATGTACACCGAGCTGGGCATGATCAAGAAGCCGCTGAAGGTGGACCAGTTCCGTCGTGACGACGTCGTCGCGCCGGTGAAGTAAGACAGGCAGGAGAGCGGCACCATGTCAGAACCGATGATTGCCATCCAGGGCCTCACCAAGCGTTTCTCCACCGCCGACGGCCGCAAGCACCTGGCCATAGACGATGTGAACGTGGAAGTGGCCGAGGGTGAGTTCGTCTCCATCCTCGGCCCGTCCGGCTGCGGCAAGTCCACCCTGCTGTACATGGTGGGCGGCTTCGTGGCGCCGTCCGCCGGCGTCATCACCGTGCAGGGCCGGCCGGTCACCGGCCCCGGCCCGGACCGCGGCCCGGTGTTCCAGGAGTTCGCGCTTTTCCCCTGGAAGACGGTGCTGGAGAATGTGATGTACGGCCTGCGCCAGCAGGGCGTCTCCAGGGCGGAAGCGGAGGCGCGCGCCCGCGCGCTGCTGGACATGGTGCACCTCAAGGACTTCGCCGACTTCTATCCCAAGGAACTCTCCGGCGGCATGCGCCAGCGGGTGGCCATTGCCCGCACGCTGGCCTACCAGCCGCAGATCCTGCTGATGGACGAACCCTTCGGCGCGCTGGACGCCCACACCCGCACCGTGCTGCAGAACGAGCTGCTCGGCATCTGGGAGCGCGACCGCAAGACGGTGCTGTTCGTTACCCACGGGGTGGACGAGGCGGTGTTCCTGTCCGACCGGGTGGTGGTGATGACGCGGGCGCCCGGCCGCATCAAGAAGGTGGTGGAGATAGACCTGCCGCGTCCGCGGGTGCGCGCCGAGCTGCTGGTGAACCGGCGCTACCAGGAGTACATCGTCGAGCTGGAACAGCTCATCGAGGACGTACACCTGGAGGCCGCCGGCGCATGAAATCCGCTCTACGCAAGCTCGGCCCGGCCACCAGCACGGTGCTGTCGCTGGGCGCGCTGCTGGTGCTGTGGGAGATCCTCGCCCGGCTGGCGCAGATCGACGGTTTTCCGCCGGCCACCGAGGCGCTGGTGCAGGTGCCGCTGATTCTCGGCGAGCGCGAATCCCTCGCCAGCATCGGCGCCTCGCTGTGGCGCATGTTCCTCGGCGGCGCGCTGGCGCTGTGTTTCGCGGTGCCGGTGGGGCTGGCGATGGGCCGCAACAAGCGCATCGCCCAGGCCCTCAACCCGGTGCTCACCGCCGCTTACCCGATTCCGAAGGCGGCGCTGATGCCCATCATCATGCTGTGGTTCGGCGTCGGCGACCTGTCCAAGGTGCTGGTGATCTTCCTCGGCGTCAGCCTGCCGCTGATCTATCACAGCTACCACGGCGCCCACGCGGTGGATGAGAAGCTGCTGTGGTCCGCCATGGCCATGGGCATGAAGCCGGTGGCGCGGCTGTTCAAGGTGGTGCTGCCCTCGGCGCTGCCGGATGTGCTGCTGGGCTGTCGCGTCGGCCTGGCAATGGCGCTGATCGTGATGATCAGCTCGGAGATGATCGCCCGCCAGTCCGGCGCCGGCGACCTCCTGTTCAACGCGCTGGACATGGCTTTGTACGGCGACGTCTATGCAATGATCGTGATCCTCGCCGGCATCGGCTTCATGCTCGACTGGGTGTTCGAGCGGGTGCGCCGCCGCCTGGTGCACTGGGCGGAATCCCGCCAGGACGCGATGGTTCCGGGAGGTGGGGTATGAGTGGGGGTATGAGTACTTCCGCACGCACGTCCGCAGGCGGCGCTCTCCCGCCTTCGGGAGGCCGCTCGCGCAGTGAAGGGGGAATCATGAGCGCAATGAACATCCTGGTCGGCGAGCGCCTGCGTGGCACCGCCGCCTCCATCCTGCCGCTGGCGCTGATCCTGCTGGCATGGGAAACGGTGTGCCGCGCCGGCCTGGTGGCCCCCACGCTGCTGCCGGCGCCCTCGGTGGTGCTGTTGCGCTGGATCGAGCTGCTGCCCGATCCGGATTTCCTGCACCACGTCGCCCAGACCATGATCCGGTTGCTGTCCGGCTTCGTCATCGCGCTGGTCGCCGGCGTCTCCATCGGCCTGCTCGCCAGCCGCGGCGGCGCCGGGCTGCTGGAGCCGGTGATACGGGTGCTGGCGCCGATTCCCAAGATCGCGCTGTATCCCGCCTTCGTGCTCATCTTCGGCTTCGACCATGCGTCCAAGATCGCCCTGGTGGTGGCGGACGCGGTGTTCCCCATCCTGCTCGCCACCTTCCATGGCGCGCGGGCGGTGGAGCCCAAGCTGCTGTGGTCGGCCTGGGCTGCGGGGGCGAGCCGGCGGGCGACCATCTTCACCGTGGTGCTGCCCTCGGCACTGCCCTCCATCCTCACCGGCTGTAAGATCGCGCTGCTGATCTCCTGCGTCACCGTCTTCCTGGCGGAGATGATCTCCTCCACCGACGGCCTGGGGCATTTGCTGATCCGCTCCGCGCGTTCTTTCCGTATCGTGGACATGTTCGTGCCGCTGGTGACCATCTCCACCATCGGCCTGCTCCTCAACGCAGCCCTGGTGGCGGTGCGCAACCGCCTGCTGGTCGGCCATGGTAACCATCGATGAACCGCGCCCCGAACCCGGCCTATCCCGGCCATCACCGCTTCCTGCCCTATCTCATCAACCGCGTCACCAGCTTCCTCAACGTCGAGTTCCAGAAGGTGCTCGACGGCTACGGACTGACGCTGACCCACTGGCGGGTGCTGGCCTTCCTCGCCGAGCAGGATGGGCTCAGCGTCAGCGCCCTGGCGGATGCGACGGTGACCGAGCAATCCACCCTGTCGCGGGCGCTGATGAACCTGGAGAACCGTGGCTACATCAAGCGCGAACCCAGCCCGGAGGACAACCGCTCGGTGAACATCTTCCTGGTGCCCGAGGGCAGGGCGGTGTTCGAGCTGGTGCTGATGCGGGCGCTGACGATAGAGGCGGCGGCGCTGGAGGGCATTTCGCCCGAGGATCTGGAGACGCTGCGCGATCTGCTGCTGCGGATCGCCAGCAATCTGCGGCCCTAGGGCGACGGGTTTCCCCTCGCCGTGCGCGCTGGCCGGCCGTGCGGCCAGCGCCTTCCTGCTGCAGGAATTAGCCGCAACCCCGCAGCCGATGTCCCGGGTATTCCGTCAACGTTGTCAGTCGGCCTTTCGATAGAGATAATTGAGATCAATTCCTATTTGATTTAACGAACTTTCTCCGCGAGCCGCCCGTGAGCCACCCGGAATATCCCTCTCCGCCAAGCGTCGAGTTCCTCTACCGGGACAACCACAACTGGCTACAGGGCTGGCTGCGGCGGCGCCTGGGCAATGCGGCGGAGGCGGCCGACCTGGCCCACGACGCCTTCGTGCGCCTCATCCGTTCCCCGCAGCAGTTCGACAGCCAGCCACAGGCGCGTGCTTGGCTGCGCGTGGTTGCCAACGGCCTGTGCATCGATCTCTGGCGCCATCGGGAAATCGAACGCGCTTGGCTCGACACCCTGGCCGTGCTGCCCGAAGCCGAGGCGCCTTCGCCGGAGGACCAGCACATCGTGCTGCAGGCCTTGCAGGAAATCGATGCCATGCTGCGCAGCTTGTCGCCCAAGGCCGGCCGGGCCTTCGTGCTGTCCGCCGCCTGCGGCATGACGCATCAGGAAATCGCTCGCGAACTGGGCGTCAGTTCGCGCACCGTCGGCACCTACATCACCCAGGCCATGCTCCACTGCATGCGGCTCGAAGCCGCGATGCTGGCCGGGGAGGGCGGCGAACCGGCATGAGTGGCATTCCGCCGACCCTGCGTGCCCCCGGCCACGAGGCCATGGAGCAGGCCGCCAGCTGGTTCTCCCTGCTTCAGTCCGGCACCGCCACCGATGCCGACCGTGCACGCTGGCAGGCCTGGCTCGCCAGCGGCGAGGAAAGCCGGGCTGCCTGGGCCTTCGTCGAACGTATCGGCCAGCGCTTCGCCCCGCTGCAAGCAGGCGCCGCACCGCGCATGGCCGCGGATGCACTGGACACGGCCAACAAACGTTTATCCAAGCGCCGTTCCCTGCTGCTCGGCATGACCGCCATGGCGAGCAGCGGCGGCCTGCTGGGCTGGGCCATGTGGCGGCAGGCAGGCTGGTTCGACCCGCTGCTCGCCCACCTTGCCGACCACCACACCGCCACCGGCGAACGGCGCGACGTCGTCCTCGCCGATGGCACCCAGGTCTGGCTCGCCAGCGCCACCGCTTTCGACCAGGATTACCAGAAGGATCTGCGCCGCCTGCGCCTCGGGGCAGGTGAAATCCTCATCCAGACCGCTGCCGACCGCGCGCGCCCCTTCGTCGTCGACACCGCTCATGGCCGCATGCGTGCCCTCGGCACCCGCTTCAACGTGCGGCTGGACGACGAAGGCGGCACCCTGCTGGCCGTGTATGAAGGCGCGGTGGAGCTCACCCTGGCCGATGGGGCCGGCAGCACCGTGGTCGAAGCCCGCCAGCAGATCCGTTTCACCGCCGACCGGCTGGAAGGCAAGGTGGCGGCCGACCCGGCCCGCGAAGTCTGGGCCCGCGGCATCCTCCTCGCCCAGGACATGCCGCTCGCCAGGGTGGCCGCAGAGCTCGGCCGCTACCGGCGCGGCCATATCGCCGTGGCGCCGGAAGTCGCCGGGCTGACCGTGCTCGGCAGTTATCCCCTGGACGACTTCGAGGGCACCCTGAGCATGCTCCAGCAGACGCTGCCAATCCATGTGCGCCGGCCGCTGCCCTGGTGGACCACCATTGAAGCCCGCGCCCGCTGAGTGCCGCTGAATCAGAGCGCTGGCGACCAGCTCCCAGCGCCTCGTCGCAATTTTTTCATCGCCGGTTTCCACATTTTTGCGCCTCGCCCGGTTTACCCGTCGAGGACACACAAGTCGCCTTGCGCGCCCCCAGCCGTCGCCGGCCAGGGGCTGCGCATGTAGCCACTGCCGCAAGCCTTCTTGTTCCTCCCGGCACCCGCCGGGGGAACGAACGCTTTAGCCAGGCACCAGCCAATCCCGTGTCGAGCGCCCATCCCGTCCGCCAGCGATGGGTGGGTTTCGACATGCGGGTGCTGACGCGTTCCGGTCCGCCGCTTGAACCAATCAGACCGAAGAAGAGGTAGATCCGCATGACACGAGCAGCACCGTCCCAACCCGCCTATCCGCCACGGCCGGCCCTGCGCCCCGCGGCGCTCGCCCTCCACTTGCTGCTGGCCGGGGGCATCGCCATCGCCGGCTGGAGCGGCGGCGTCCAGGCCCAGACCTCCGCGCCAGCCAAGGGCAACATCCGCAGCTATGACATTCCCGCCGGGCCCTTGAACCTGGTGCTGACCCGCTTCCTCGCCGAATCCGGTGTCCTGCTCACCGGCAGCACCGAACTGACCCAGGGCAAGCAGAGCCCCGGCGTGCAAGGCACGCTGAACCCCGCCGCCGCGCTGTCCAGCTTGCTCACCGGCACAGGTCTGCAGGCTGTGCCGGATGCACAGGGGCGTTATCTGTTGAAGCCGGCGCCGCCGGCGGACAAGCGCGGTGAGACCATGCTGGCGCCCGTGGTGGCGACTGCTGACGTGGAGTACAGCGGCACCACCGAAGGAAGCGGCTCCTTCACCACCCGCAGCATGTCCAGCGCCACCCACCTGCCGCTGACCATGCGCGAAACGCCGCAGTCGGTGACGGTGCTGAGCAGTGCGCGCATCGAGGCGGACAACCTGGTCGATCTGGTGGATATCGCCAAGGCAACGCCGGGGCTGACGCTTAATTCCAACGAAGTCCGCCCCCAGCTGTACTCGCGTGGTTACGCAGTCGAAAGCGTGACACAGGACGGTATCGCCACCCGATACGAGTGGGGGAGTGGGGACTCCCTCGGCAACCTGGCCATGCAGGACCGGGTGGAGGTGGTGCGGGGCGCGACAGGACTGATGCAGGGTGGCGGCAACCCCTCCGCCGCCATCAACATGATCCGCAAGCGGCCCACCAGCAACTGGCAATTCAAGGGTTCCGTAAGCGCGGGGAGCTGGGACGACTACCGGCTGATGGCCGATGTCAGCGGCCCCCTGAGCGAGGATGGCCGGGTGCGCGCCCGCATCGTCGGCTTTGGCCAGGACGCCGGCGATTTCTATGATCGTGGCTTTAACGACAAGACGCTGGGCTATGTCACCGTCGATGTCGATCTGACCGAGCGTACCACCCTCAACCTCGGCTACTCTCACCTCTACTCCAACAAGAACCTGAGCTGGGGCGGCCTGCCGACGAGCTATGGGTACCAGCATCTCAAGCTGTCGCGTTCGACCTTCGCCGGTGCGGACTGGGAATACAACAAGAATCAGATCGATACGGTCTACGCCAGCCTGGAACACGATTTCGGCGAAGGCTGGAAGCTGGATTTCAACAGCACCTACGTGGATGGTCGTTATGACCTGCTGGCGACCTATTTGGTCCCAACTCCCGGCGCTGGAGGCTACGGGCACGTATGGTGGGCAGGTCAATCCTCGCGCGAACAGAAGGCGGCGGACTTCAAGGTGTCTGGCCCGGTTTCCTGGTTCGGACGCACGCACGACCTGGTGTTCGGCGCCACGCTCAACCACCAGAACGGGCGGCGCACCTCCTGGGGCGCGGACTGGGACAATCCGATAAGCAGCGGTATCGACCTGACGAACTGGAACCATGTCGTTCCCCGACCGGACATCAGCAGCACAAGCGCCTCGCGCCTTTCGGATCGTTTCAAGCAGGACAGCCTGTACTCCGCCGCCAAGTTCAACATCACTGACACGCTGGACCTACTGCTGGGCGCGCGGCTGGACTGGTATGACCGGGAAAGCGTTTGGGACTCCGGCAGCAGGGCCTCCTATTCGGCAAACGCGCACTTGACGAAATATGCCGGGCTGACCTGGAAGTTTGCCGGCCTGCACTCCGCCTATGTGAGCTACTCCGATGTCTTCCAACCACAGAACCAGCAAAACCTGAGCGGCAGTTTTCTGCCGCCCAAGAGCGGCAAGAACTATGAGGTCGGGGTGAAGGGCGAATATCTGGACGGCGCACTCAATGGCAGCATCGCGCTGTTCCGCATCGACGAAAACAACCGGGCCGCCTGGCTGGGCATGCCGGGTAGCCTGCCCGGTTGCACCGTTCCCACAGGCTGCTACGCCGCGTCCGGCCTGGCGCGCACCGAGGGGGCGGATCTCGAACTGCAAGGCGCCATCACGCGCGATTGGCAGATCGGAGCCGGTCTAACCTGGTCCGAAACGCGCTACCGCAAGGATGCCAACCCGGACAACATCGACAAGCGCCTCGACACCGGGATACCGACGACACTGTTCAAGCTGAGCACCCAATACACCTTGCCCGGCGCGCTGAACCGGCTGACCCTGGGTGGGCGGGTCAACTGGCAAAGCAAGGTGTACCGGGACGCAGAGAACGCTGACGGCGAGATGGTGCGCATCCAGCAGGATGCCCGCGCCATCGTCGATCTGTCGGCTTCCTATCGCCTGACGAAGAACCTCAACCTCAAGCTCGATATCAACAACGTCTTCGACAAGGTCTACTACTCGAGCATCGCCAACGACGACTGGATCTGGGGCGCGACCGAGGCTTACGGCAGGCCGCGCAGTGTGCTGCTGACCCTGAACGCAAGCTATTGACCACCCAAGCATTCAGTGGCGTGATTGCCGATCGCTCAGCTCAACGCCGGCCGGCTCATCAGGCCGGCGTTTTTCCATTCCGCTGCGCTCAGCCAGAAATCTCCGCCGAATATGATATTTGACGTATCGCCTCTGCCAGCGGGAGAATAAGAACAATTCTCGATAGCCAGCCAGCCCATCGACGGGCAGCAAGCCACCGGTTCCTGCCCTTTCTGGAGCTTGCCGTGTCCGCTGCCCCTCCTGTCGCTGAACTCTATGCCGAACACCATCACTGGCTGATCGGTTGGTTGCGCTACAAGCTGGGCTGCCGGCATCAGGCGGCGGATCTCGCCCACGACACCTTCCTGCGTATCCTTGGCCATCGGCAGGACAAGCTGCCCGGGTTGCGCGAGCCGCGCGCTTATCTCACGACAGTGGCACGCGGGCTGCTGGTCGATCAGTTCCGCCGCCGCGAACTGGAGCGGGCTTATCTGGAAGCCTTGGCGGGCGAGCCGGAGGCCACCGAGCCTTCGCCGGAAGATCGGCATCTGGTGTTGGAAGCCTTGATGGAAGTGGACCGCATGCTCGATGGCCTTTCCGCCAAAGCCCGCAGCGCCTGGCTGCTCAGCCGTCTGGATGGCCTCGGCCATGCGGAGATCGCCGAGCGCCTCGGCGTTTCGGTGCCGCGGGTTCGGCAATACCTCGCCAAGGTGGCGCGCCAGTGCTACGAGTTGCGCTATGGCATCGCCGAGTGAAGCGATGACTGCGGCCGCCGCTGACGACCAGCCGGTGTCCCGGCGTGTGCTGGACGAGGCCATCGCCTGGCAATTGCGCCTCGACAGCCATGGAGAGAGCCACCGGCAGGCTCACGCGACCTGGCTGGCGGCGGATCCGGATCACGCCCGCGCCTGGCGGCAGCTCGCCCGCCTCGATGCCGACCTCTTCGCCCTGCCAGCCCAGGCCGGTGTCCGCGAGGCGCTGGCGAGGCCGCGGAGCAAGGCGCGCTGGAAGAGCACGGCCGCTCCGCTGGCCCTGTGCCTGGCGCTGGGACTGGGACTGGGGGCCGCCATGCTGGACCGTTTCCAGCCAGTTACCGGCCTGCTCGCCGATTACAGCACCGGCACCGGAGAGCGGCGCACCGTCATGCTGCCGGACAACACCGTCATCGTGCTCAACGCCCGCACTGCGGTGGATGTCGAGTTCGACGCCAACACCCGTGCCATCCGCCTGCAAGCCGGTGAAATCCACATCCAGACCGCGCATGGCGACCCGGAGGAAAAACGGCCATTCGTCGTGGTGACGGAGGAAGGCAATCTCCACGCCCTGGGCACGCGTTTCCTTGTCCAGCGGAAGGACGAAGCCACCCGCCTGACCGTCATCGAGTCCGCCGTGCTTGCCCGTCCGGCGCCCTGCCCGGTGGAGCGCGCCAGCCTCTGCCCGAATGCACGCCGGGTGGAGGCGGGGCAACAGCTGGATATCGCGCCGGGCGGGGTAGGTGGAGCGCGGCCGGCTGATCCGCAGGCTGATGCTTGGCGGGACGGTATGTTGGTGCTGGATGGCGAGCCGCTGGCCGACGTCGTCGCCCAACTGGGCCGCTATCGCCCCGGCCTGCTGTACCTGGCACCAGAGCTCGCCGAGTTGCGCGTCACCGGCACGTTGCCGCTGGACGATGGTGACCGCGCCCTGGCTGCTCTGGCCGCCTCCCTGCCTGTGCGCATCGTCAAGCACGGCAATTGGCTGGTGCGTATCGAGGGGCAGGGCGAGCGCTGATTTTTTCAAGGCGGCCCTATAGCTTTTGCGATCTGGTCCGGCAAACGAGGGAAAACCACCCGTCTTCCCTTTCAGGAGTTTGCCTCGTGCCACACCGCCCCACCCATGTCGCCGCCCTGCGTCAGATCACATTCGCCCTGTTGCTGGCATTCGGCGCCAACGCGCCCATCGTTGCCCACGCCCAAGGCAAGATCACCCAGACCTATGACCTGCCGGCTGGTCCGCTGGCTACCACGCTCAACCGGATAAGCCGCGACGCCGGTCTCGCCCTTACGGTGGATAGCGCACTGGTGGGAGACCGCCGGGCGGCCCCGGTCCGCGGCCAACTCTCGCCGGAGCAGGCCCTGAACGCGGCACTGGCCGGCAGCGGCCTGGAGCTGGTCAGAACGGATGCCGGCACGTATACGCTGCGCAAAGCCCCGGCCCAGCATGGCGATACCACGCTGGCGCCAGTAACCGTCAGGGCCGACATCGAGCGCGGCGGCACCACCGAGGGCACCGGCTCCTTCACCACCCGCAGCATGTCCAGCGCCACCCACCTGCCACTGACCATGCGCGAGACGCCGCAGTCGGTGACGGTGCTGAGCAGTGCCCGCATCGAGGCGGACAACCTGGTCGATCTGGTGGATATCGCCAAGGCGACGCCGGGTCTGGTCGTTGCGGCGAACCAGATTCGCCCTCAGTTGATGTCGCGCGGCTATCTGGTGGAGAGCGTGACGCAGGATGGCTTGGCTACCCAGTACAACTGGTTCAGCGGAGGCTCTCTCAGCAATCTTGCCATGCAGGATCGGGTGGAGGTGGTACGGGGCGCAACCGGCCTGATGCAGGGCGCTGGCAACCCGTCCGCTGCTGTCAACATGATCCGCAAGCGACCCACCGACACCTGGCAATTCAAGGGTGCCGTCAGCGCGGGAAGCTGGGATGACTACAGGGTGATGGCTGACATCAGCGGCCCCTTGACCGAGGACGGCCGGGTGCGCGGCCGAGTGCTCGGCTATGTCCAGGATGCCAGTGATTTTTACGACTTGGCTTTCAATGACAAGCGCCTGGGCTATGCCACGATCGATATCGATTTGGGCGCGCGCACCACCCTCAACATCGGATATTCCAACCTGTACTCCAACAAGAACCTGAGCTGGGGGGGCATGCCCTTGAGCTATGAAGGTGAGCACCTCGATTTGTCACGCTCGACCTTCATCGGTGCAGACTGGGAATACAACAAGAACAGGATTGACACCTTCTATGCCAATTTGACGCACGATTTTGGTGAGGATTGGGGGTTGAATTTCAATGCCACCTATGTTGATGGACAGTCCGACTTCCTGGCGACCTGGCTGTCTCCAAGCAATCTGGTCGGTGGCACGGATGGCTATGGACACGTATGGTCGCGAACAAAAAGAGACTTCGAACAGGTAGCTGCCGACCTCAAGGTTTCAGGCCCCGTTTCCTGGTTTGGCCGCCGGCATGATCTGGTATTTGGTGCCACGGTAAACCGCCAAGACAGCCGTGACTCCGACTGGTTTGCGGGTTGGTTCCAGCCGCTGACAGGCGGTGTTGATCTGGAGACCTGGAATCATGCTGCACCCCGACCAGATACCAGCAGCACCAGCCCTTGGCGGGCAAGGTATTCGACGCGCTTCAAGCAGGACAGCCTGTACTCAACTGGCCGATTCAGTCTGACCGACGCGCTGGACATGATTCTGGGTGCTCGTCTGGACTGGTACGAGCGAGAGGATGGATCTAACGATACTTCCTATTCGGAGAGTGCCAATCTGGTGAAGTACCTCGGATTGACATGGAAGTTCGCGGACCAGCACTCTGCTTACGCCAGCTACACCGATGTCTTCCAGCCTCAGTACCAGCGCGACATCAATGGCAGCATCTTGCCCCCCAAGGTTGGCGAGAACTATGAGATCGGGCTTAAGGGCGAGTACCTGGGAGGCGCGCTGAACGGTAGCTTTGCCTTGTACCGCCTCGATGAGAGCGACCGTGCTATCGGATTGACCGACCAGAGTGCTTGCACCACCTATCCCGTGGAGTATTGCTATTCCGCGGCTGGCTTGGTCCGTACCGAGGGCGTGGACATCGAACTGCAGGGCGCGCTGAGCCCCAATTGGCAGGTCGGGGCGGGCTTCACCTGGTCGGAATCGCGCTATCGCAAAGATGCTACGCAGTCCTTGATCGACAAACGAACCAGTACCATAGTGCCGCTCAGGCAATTCAAACTAAGTACGCAATACACATTGCCTGGTGCGCTGAACCGGCTGACGCTTGGCGGGCGAGTCAACTGGCAGAGCAAGGTGTATCAGGACACGACGAATGCCTATGGCAACGAAATTCGCGTCCAGCAGGATGCATACGCCATCGTGGATCTGTCGGCTAGCTATCGCCTGACAAAGAGCCTGATGCTCAAGCTCGACATCAACAATGTGTTCGACAAGGTTTATTACTCGACTATCGCCACTAGTTTTTACTGGGGCGCGACTGATGCCTACGGTAGGCCCCGCAACGTGTTGTTAACGCTGAACGCGAGCTATTAATGCCGACGCCCAGCGTGCGCGGTGAAGAGGTCCTCTGCCTTTCCTGCTAAGTCCAGCAGGGGAACCTGCCCTCAGCCCTGATGCGCCGCTGCGATCAACTCCAGCAGCCGGCGGCCATGCTCCGGTACGGCCTCATCCTGCGTCATCTGGAAACGCACGATCATGCCTTCCACCACCAGCATCGCCTCGTCTGCCGCCTGTGCCGGCCGGGCCAGGCCGCAGCGCCCGGCGTAGGCGGCGATCCAGTCGCGCAGTTCCGCCTTGTGGCTGGCGGCGATGGCGCCGACTTCCGGCGTCGCCGGCACGCGGCTCTCGGCCACCGCGTTGATGAAGGCGCAGCCGCGGTAGTCGGCGTCGGCGAACCAGCTCGCCAGCGCGTCCGCCAGTGCCGGCAGGCCCGGGCGTTTGCTGGCGGCGCTTTCCACCGCGGCGGTGAAGCGCGCCATCCAGGCTTCATGGCGAATCTGCAGGAAGGCGAGGATGAGGTCGTTCTTGGACGGGAAGTGGCGGTAGAAGGACATCTTGGCCACGCCCGACTCGGCGATGATGCGGTCTATGCCGGTCGCCCGCAGGCCTTCGCTGTAGAACAGGCGGCAGGCGGTATCCAGGATGCGCTGGCGCGCGGGCAGGGCGGTGGTTGCAGTCATGGGAATGGTAGGGTGGCGTTGACAGACAGACCTGTCTACATGAAAGTAGTAGACAGGTCTGTATCGTACCGCGATCGGGCCAGCCACCTCCATCTCCGCAGACCAGTCTGCAGGTCTCACCACGCCAAGGAGCATCCCGTGAGCGCAAACGAACAAAGCCGTCCGCCACTGCCGCCCTTTACCCACGACAGCGCCATCGTCAAGGTCCGTCTCGCCGAGGACGCCTGGAATTCCCGCGATCCGCAGCGGGTGGCGCTGGCCTATACCGAGGACAGCCGCTGGCGCAATCGCGCCGAATTCGTCACCGGCCGGGCACAGATCGTCGAATTCCTGAGCCGCAAGTGGGCGCGCGAGCTGGATTACCGCCTGATCAAGGAGCTGTGGGCGGTGGAGGGCGAGCGCATCGCGGTGCGCTTCGCCTACGAATGGCGCGACGACGCCGGCAGCTGGTTCCGTGCCTATGGCAACGAGAACTGGGAGTTCGATGCCGCTGGCTTGATGCGCCGCCGCCACGCCTCCATCAACGACCTGCCAATCAAGGAGAGCGAGCGCAAGTTCCACTGGCCGCAGGGGCGCCGGCCTGACGACCATCCGGGGCTGAGCGAACTCGGTCTGTAAGCCCTGCTGCGGGTGAGCGCGGGCCGGCTGGCCCGCCACCGCACTCGGCCGCTGGTGATAGCGCCGGCCGCGGCGGCCGGCCCTTTCATCCCCGACGCATGCTGCGGCGCGGCAACCGGGTGTGGAGGTCCTGTGCAAGAATGGCCGCGATGACGGTCATTTCGCGGGGCATTGATGTCGGCTTGGCTGGGCATGTTCTTCCGGTTGTTTTCGCACCTTGCGGGCCGCATCGCGCTGTTCGGCCTGCTGCTGGCCTTGCCGGCGGCGGCGCTGGCCGCCGCGGTGGAGGCAGGGGCGGCGCGGGCCCATGTGCTCGTCCTGATGTCCTACCACCATGGCCACAGCTGGGAAGACACTATCCTGAAAGGGATAGACGAATGGCATGGCGCCAGCGGCACCAGCCGGCCGGTCTTCCATGTGGAGTGGATGGATTCCAGGCGCTACCCGGACGCCGGCCAGCGCGCGCTCTTCGCCAGCTACCTGCGCGGCAAATACCAGGGCCAGCGCTTCGATCTCGTCATCACGGTGGATAACAACGCGCTGGAATTCGCCATCCGCGATACCGGGCTGCTCGCCGGCACGCCCATCGTGTTCTGCGGGGTGAATGGCGATCCGGTACCCATCGTCGGCGGCCGTGCCGGCGTTACCGGCGTGGCCGAGCGCTTCGACCTGGAGCGCACGCTGAGGCTGGCGCGCGAGCTGCACGAAGACGCCGGCATGCTGCTCTTCCTCACCCCGGCGGATGAAACCGGTGCCGCCATGCGCGACACCATGCGGCGGGCGCTGGACCTGGTGCAGGTCGAGCTGCCGGTGGATCACTGGGTGGTGGGCAATCTGTCGCAGATCACGCCCCGGCTGCCGGCGCTGCCGGACAACACGCTGATCTTCGCCTTCGGCTCCATGCCGGAAACCGCCGGCGGGCGCACGCTCGGGCCGGAAGAGGTGGTGGCCTACCTGCGGGCGCGTACTTCGCTGCCGCTGTATTCCGACCTCGACCGCACGGTTGGTTTCGGCGCCGTCGGCGGTTACATGAACAGCGGGCTGGAAACCGGCCGCGTCACCGCCGGCCTCGCCATCCGCGTGCTGGCGGGTACCGATCCGGCCGCCATCCCCTATGTTTACGACGCGCCGCTGGCGCTGGTCTTCGACTACAAGGAGCTGCGCCGGCTGGGCATCTCCACCCGCAAGCTGCCCGAAGGCAGCGTGCTGCTCAATGCGCCGCCCTCGCTCTTCGACCCGGAATACCGCGGCCAGCTCATCGCCTTCTCCACCCTGGTCGCGCTGCTGCTGCTGGCCCTGGTCGGCCTGCTGGTGCGCAGCCGGGCGCAGGCCGAGCGCCAGGCCGCGCTGCGCTACCAGGCCACCCATGACGAACTCACCGGCCTGCCCAACCGCCCGTGGCTGATGGCGCATCTGGCCGAGCGCGCGCCGGACAGCAAGGGCCTGGCGCTGGTGATGCTGGACATCAACCGCTTCAAGCTGGTGAATGACACCTACGGCCACTCCTTCGGCGACGAGCTGGTGGCGGCGGTGGCGCTGCGGCTGAAGCAGTGGCTGATGGCGGACGAGCAGCTGGTGCGCTTCAGCGGCGACTCCTTCGTCATCGTCACCCGCTGCGAGGGCGATGCCGCGCTGGAGAGCCTGCGCGAGCGCTGCAGCAAGATGCTGGTGGAGCCCTTCCTCATCCATGGCCGGCGCATCCCGGTGTCCGCCGCCTTCGGCATGAGCATCGCCCCGGTCGGCACCGGCGAGCACGAGCGCCTGCTGCGCGAGGCGGATACCGCCATGTACGAGGCCAAGCGTTCCGGCCGCGCCCATGTGGTGCTGTTCGACACCGGCATCCACGAGCGCGCGGTGCGCCAGTTCCAGATCGAGGCGGCGCTGCAGCTGGCGATAGAACACGGCGAGATCCATGTGCATTTCCAGCCCATCGTCGATACCGACCACAACCGCATCGCCGGCTTCGAGGCGCTGGCGCGGTGGACGCACGCCGACCTCGGCCCGATTCCGCCGATGGAGTTCATCCGCGCGGCCACCGAATCCGGCCGCATCGGCCAGCTCACCCAGCTGGTGCTGCGCAGTGCCTGCCGCGCCTTCGTGCCGCACCTGTGCGCCCACGGCCAGCCTTACCTGGCGGTGAATGTGTCGGTCAGCGACATCTACGCGGATGAGTTCTCCACCCGGCTGGGCGAAATCCTCGCCGCCGAAGGCGTGCCGCCGGACCGGCTGGTGCTGGAGGTGACCGAGGACATGCTGCTGGGCGATGTGCACGCGGTCACCCATGCGCTGGCGCGGCTGCGCGACCAGGGCGTGCGCATCGCCATCGACGACTTCGGCACCGGCTACGCCTCCATGGGCTACCTGTCGAACTACATGGTGAACATCATCAAGATCGACCGCTCCTTCGTACGCAACATCCTCACCAACGGTTCGGACCAGAAGATCGTGCGCGCGGTGGTGTCCATGGCCGCCGACCTGGAGCTGGCGGTGGTCACCGAAGGCGTGGAGACCGCCGAGCAGGCGGATCTGCTGCGCCGCCTGGGCTGCGTGCTGCTGCAGGGCTACGCCTACGGCCGGCCGCGGCCGGCGGAGGAGTGGGGCGTGGATGGCAAGCTGGAGGCGCTGAGCGCCTGAGCTGGCTGGCGGTCCGCGCAATCCGCTTCACTCCATCCCGTCTGGCTCCCACCCCTGCGGCAGAAGGCCGCCGCCGGACAAAGCCCCCGCTTTCCATCCCGCCCCGATTCGACCGCAAGAATCGGGTTTTTCCCGCCATGCCCGCTGATGACACTGCCTTCTCCATGCATTCGAAGGAGAAGGGAAATGGGGCAACTAAGGGACAAGACGGCGATCATCACCGGCGCAAGCTCCGGCATAGGCAGGGCGGCGGCGCGACTGTTCGCGGCGGAGGGCGCCGCGCTGGTGCTGGTTGCCCGCCGCGCGGCGGAGCTGGAGAAGCTGGCGGCGGAGATCCATGACGCCGGCGGCCGGGCGGTGGCGGTAGCCGGCGACGTCGGTGACGAAGCCACCGCGCAGCGGGCTGTGGCTGCCGCTCAGGAAGTCTTCGGCGGGCTGGACATCGCCTTCAACAACGCCGGCACCCTGGGCGAGCTGGGCGCGAGCACCGCGATTCCGGTCGAAGGCTGGCGGCGCACGCTGGAGACCAACCTCACCAGCGCCTTCCTCGGCGCCCGCCACCAGTTGCCGGCGATGCTGGTGCGCGGTGGCGGTTCCCTCATCTTCACCTCCACCTTCGTCGGCCACACCGTCGGCTTTCCCGGCACCGCCGCCTATGCGGCCAGCAAGGCCGGGCTGATCGGGCTGGTGCAGGCGCTGGCCACTGAGTTCGGCCCGCGGGGCGTGCGCGTGAACGCCCTGCTGCCGGGTGGCACGGACACGCCCATGGGGGCGCAGATGAGCGACACGCCGGAGGCCATGGCCAGGGTGGCCGCGCTGCATGCGCTCAAGCGCATCGCCCGGCCGGAGGAACTGGCGCAGGCGGCGCTGTTCCTTGCCTCCGCCGCATCCTCCTTCATGACCGGCGCGGCGATGCTGGTCGATGGCGGCATCTCCATCAACCGCGGTTGAGCGCGCTCAGGCCAGAACGGTCTCCGCCACCGTCTCCACCTCCAGCCCGGCCATGCGCGGCACCGCCGGCTGCAGCACCTCGTGCAGGCTGGTGACGCTGCCGATGACGATTAGCGAGGGCGAGCCCAGCTTGGCCGCGCGCACCGCCGCCGGCAGTGCCGCCAGCGGCTGGGCGACGATGCGCTGGCGCGGGGTGGAGGCGGCATGCACCACCGCCGCCGGCGTGTCCGCCGCCAGGCCGTGGGCGATCAGCGCGTCGCAGATCAGCTCCAGCGCGCCCAGGCCCATGTAGATCACCACCGTCTGCTGCGGGCGGGCGAGGGCGGTCCAGTCCAGGTTCACCGTGCCGTCCTTCAGGTGGCCGGTGGCGAACACCAGTGTCTGCGCATGTTCGCGGTGAGTCAGCGGAATGCCGGTGCAGGCCGCCATGCCGGAGGCGGCGGTGATGCCGGGCACCACCTCGCAGACCACGCCGGCCGCCGCCAGCGTCTCCATCTCCTCGCCGCCGCGGCCGAAGATGAAGGGATCGCCGCCCTTCAGCCGCACCACCCGCAGCCCTTGCCGCGCCAGGCGCAGCAGCAGGCGGTTGATGTCCTCCTGCGGCAGCGCATGCCGGCCGGCTTCCTTGCCGACGTAGATGCGCTGCGCATGGTCCGGAATCAGGTCGAGTACGCCGCTGCTCACCAGATTGTCATAGACCACCACCTCCGCTTCGGCGATGCGCCGCGCCGCGCGCAGCGTCAGCAGCTCCGGGTCGCCGGGGCCGGCTCCCACCAGGCTCACCCAGCCGCAGGGCGTGGCGTCGGACACAAGGTCGTCCGCTGAAAGCGGGTCCTCCGTATAGCTGGATGGCGTACAGGCATGCCGTCTGAAAGCGAAGCGGGCGAGCGTGTCCTGCACGGAGATCGGGTTGCAGCTGCCGCGGTAGTGGGCATTCACCATGGTGGCCTCGTGGGAAAGCGTGGAGGCGACTCTAGCAGCCGGGCCGGCCCGCTGAAATTGACTGAAGTTAAAGACTTAAATTTTGTAGGGGTACAGAGTCCGCCCTGCTTGATTGATGAACCTGCTGCAGGAGTTTTGAGGGAGAAAAAGCATGAAATTTAAGCGCTTAGTGGGTGTGATGGCCTTGGCTGTACTACCGGCTTCCATGTCTATTGCATGGGCGGAGACCGCGCCGGAAATGACGGATGCGGAGCGTGCGCAAGCCAAGCAGATCTATTTCGAACGTTGCGCCGGCTGTCATGGTGTGCTGCGCAAGGGAGCGACCGGCAAGAACCTGGAGCCGCACTGGACGAAGACGCTGCAGGATGGAAACAAGGTCGAGGGCGGCACGCTGAAGCTGGGCACCAACCGCCTGGAACGCATCATTGCCTACGGCACCGACGGCGGCATGGTGAATTACGACGACATCCTCAGCGAGCAGGAAATCAACCTGATGGCGCGCTACATTCAGCAGACGCCGGATGCGCCGCCGGAATTCTCGCTGAAGGACATGCGCGACAGCTGGAAGCTCATCGTGCCCAAGGACAAGCGTCCGACCCGGCAGATGAACAAGATCAACCTGCAGAACGTGTTCGCGGTGACCCTGCGCGATGCCGGCAAGCTGGCCCTGATCGACGGCGACACCCACAAGATCTGGAAGGTGCTGGATACCGGCTACGCGGTCCACATCTCCCGCCTCTCCGCCTCCGGCCGCTATGTGTATACGGTGGGCCGCGACGGCCTCACCACCATCATCGACATGTGGTTCGAGGAACCGACCACCGTTGCCTCGGTACGCCTGGGCTCGGACGCGCGCTCGGTGGACGTCTCCAAGTTCAAGGGCTACGAGGACAAGTACCTGATCGGCGGCACCTACTGGCCGCCCCAGTACTCCATCATGGACGGCGAAACCCTGGAGCCGATCAAGATCGTCTCCACCCGCGGCCAGACGGTGGATGGCGAGTACCACCCGGAACCGCGCGTCGCCTCCATCGTGGCCTCGATGACCAAGCCGGAGTGGGTGGTCAACGTGAAGGAAACCGGCCAGATCCTGCTGGTGGACTACACCGACCTGAAGAACCTCAAGACCACCACCATCGAATCCGCCAAGTTCCTGCATGACGGCGGCTGGGATGGCTCCAAGCGCTACTTCATGGTCGCCGCCAACGCCTCCAACAAGGTGGCGGCGGTGGATACCAAGACCGGCAAGCTCGCCGCCCTGGTCGATACCGCCAAGATTCCCCACCCCGGCCGTGGCGCCAACTTCATCCACCCGCAGTACGGTCCGGTGTGGGCCACCGGCCACCTGGGCGACGCGGTGGTGTCGCTGATCTCCACGCCATCGGAAGAAGCCAGGTACGCCAAGTACAAGGGCAACAACTGGAAGGTGGTGCAGGCGCTGAAGATGCCGGGCGCGGGCAACCTGTTCGTCAAGACGCATCCGAAGTCCAGGCACTTCTGGGCGGATGCGCCGATGAACCCGGAGCGCGAGGTGGCCGAGTCCGTCTATGTCTTCGACATGAACGACCTCAACAAGGCGCCGGTGCAGCTCAACGTCGCCAAGGATTCCGGCCTGCCGGAAACCACCGCCATCCGCCGCGCCGTCCAGCCCGAATACAACCTGGCTGGCGACGAAGTGTGGATCTCGCTGTGGGGCGGCAAGGCCGACCAGTCCGCCATCGTCATCTACGACGACAAGACGTTGAAGTTGAAGAAGGTGATCACCGATCCGGCAGTGGTCACGCCGACCGGCAAGTTCAACGTCTTCAACACCATGCACGACGTCTATTGATCCCCGGCCGCGCCGGTGCCGTCTCCCGTGCAGCTGGCGGGCGGCGGCCACCGGCGCGGCGGGCATCGTCATCCAGTGGAATGAAGACATGAGCGAGCAAAACAACAAGGACGGCAAGCCGGAGGGCGGCCGCCGCGGCGGCCTGTTCGCCCGGCTGCGCCGGCCCAGCGCGCGCTGGTCGCTGGGCACGCTGCTGGTGGCCGGCTTCGTCGTCGGCGTCGCCTTCTGGGGCGGCTTCAACACCGCGATGGAGGCGACCAACACCGAGGCTTTCTGCATCGGCTGTCACGAGATGTATGACAACGTCTACCAGGAGTACAAGCAGACCATCCACTACTCCAACCGCACCGGCGTGCGCGCGGTATGCGCCGATTGTCATGTGCCCAAGGACTGGACGCACAAGATGATCCGCAAGGTGCAGGCCTCGCGCGAACTGTATGGAAAGCTCACCGGCAGCATAGACACGCCGGAGAAGTTCGAGGCCAAGCGCCTGCAGCTGGCGCGGCGCGAATGGGCGCGCATGAAGGCCGCCGACTCCCGCGAATGCCGCAACTGCCACAGCCTGGAGAGCATGAACAGCGAGAAGCAGCAGCAGCGCGCGCGCAAGCAGCATGAGATGGCGCGCGAGGACAACATGACCTGCATCGACTGCCACAAGGGCATCGCGCACCACAAACCCTCGGGCATGACCGAGCAAGACGAGGAATGAGCCAGCCTGCGGCCCCGGCGCGCAGGCGCCGCGACCGCGCTGAAGGAGAAGCAAGATGAGCAAGAGAGCGATGGCGGCAATGGAACTGAAGCGGGCGGCGGGTGCGGCGGGCCTGGGCCTGCTCTGCATGCTGGCGGCGAACCCGGCGGCGGCGGCCGCGCCGGCGGACTGGAACAAGGTGCCCGCCACCTCGGTCACGCTGTTCTACCCCGGCGTGGCGGCGATGGAGTGGATCACCAAGGGCACCGAGCATGGCGGCGCGCGGGCGCTGCGCAAGGGCGATGCCTGTGCCGACTGCCACAGCGAGGAAACCGCCAAGATGGGCCAGCTCATCGTCAGCGGCCAGAAGCTGGAGCCGGCGCCCATCGCCGGCAAGGCCGGCTCCATTCCGGTGCAGGTGCGCGCCGCGCATGACGGCGACACCCTCTACCTGCGCTTCTCCTGGAAGCAGCCCAAGCCGGCCGGCGGCGCCAGAATGGACGACAAGAACCCGGTGAAGATCGCCTTCATGCTGGACGCCGGCAAGGTGGAAGGCGCCGGCCAGAGCGGCTGCTGGGCGAGCTGCCATGCGGATTCGCGCACCATGCCGGGCGCGGCGGACACCAAGAAGAAGTATGTGAAGAACGGCTCGCTGGCCGGCGGCGTGTTCTACGACCTGGTGCAATGGCGCAGCGGTGAGAAGAAGGGCTACGACGGCTACGTGGCCGACGCCCGCGTCATGGAAGGCGGCAAGGCGCTGGTGGCCGCCGAGGGCAAGCTGGACGGCGACACCTGGACGGTGACCTTCGCCCGCAAGTTCGCCGGCGGCGAAGGCGACGTCACGCTGGCGCCGGGCCAGGTCTACAACTTCGGCTTCGCCATCCATGACGATCACGCCGCAGGCCGCTTCCACCGGGTGTCGCTGGGTTACAAGCTGGGCATAGACACCAAGGCGGACGTGGTCGCGAGCAAGCAATGAAGCCCCCGGGGCCTTGCGGCCGCGGCGCGCGCTGTGCCCTGGCGGCGCTGGCGGCGGCCTTGCTGCTGCTGGCCTCGCCGGCCTGGGGCGCGGAGCACCGGGTGGAGGTGGTGGACTACGCCTACCGCCCGGCGGAGCTGACCATACAGCCGGGCGACACGGTGACCTGGAGCAACCGCGAGAAGCGCGTCAGCCACTCGGTGCTGTTCGACGCCAGCGGCCAGGAGTCGGAGCGCTTCTTCCCCGGCGAAAGCTGGTCGCACACCTTCGAGGCGGAGGGCGAGTTCGCCTACCACTGCGGCCCGCATCCGGAGATGAAGGGCAGGGTGGTGGTGCGCGGGCAGCGTTGATCTGGTGGCGGGAAGCAGTGGCTTCGCAGGGTTTTAGTCCTGCGGTGGGAGAGGGACTGGCTTTTTGGTCGCGGCGCAGGCTGGCACTGTCACGGCGCCGCTCCCGCAAGGCCCTTCGACAGGCTCAGGGCGAACGGCCATCTTGTGATGGGTTGCTGGTTTGATGAACAGCGCTCAAACCGGGAACACCGTTCGCCCTGAGCGAAGTCGAAGGGCATCGCGGGCACTGTGCTCCGACATCGCCAGCCCTGAGCCGGCTGAAGGGTTTCAGTCGCTGCGCGCTCAATTGGCGCGCGGAGGGCGCTTCTCTTGCTGGCGAAAGGAAAGCGGTGCGATGCCGGTACGCTCCACGCCAGCGCCGCGCCGCTTTTCCGCTTGCCGCGAACCGCCTTTCCCGCCCGCCATGAGGCCCTGCAGTTCACCGCCTCCGCCGCGTTGATACGAGTCAAAGTTTTCGCCGCGCCGCAGGTTCATCGTGAGCCGCATTGCATGTCAGCAGGAAGCCCGTCATGAACAAGCTGCCCCCCCTTGCGCTGCATGTCGCCGTGCTGCTCTGTGTGGCCTTCGCCTCCGCCTATGCGTCCGCCTCGGTCGCCGGCGGTGGCGAGCCGCAACTCGAGCGCCAGCGGGAACTGGTCCGACTGGTGCGGCAGGATTGCGGCTCCTGTCATGGCCTCAGCCTGGCCGGTGGCCTGGGGCCGGCGCTGCTGCCGGCGGCGGTGGCGGGGAAGCCGGTGGAACTGCTGGTCGGCACCATCATGGACGGCCGCCCCGGCACCGCGATGCCCGGCTGGTCGCGCTTCGTCAGCGTGCCGGAGGCCGAGTGGGTGGTGCGCCAGCTGATCGCAGGCTTTCCGCAGGACGGAGGCGGGCAATGACGATCCGCCTGCCACGCTTGTCACGCCTGCCATTGCAGCAACTGTGCGCCGCCGCGGTTGCCGCCCTCCTGCTCGCCGCCTGTAGCAGCACGCCGGCGCCGCGCGGCACCGGCGACCTTGGCCTGCTCATCGAACGCGCCAGCGGCCAGGTGGCGGTGGTGGAAACCACCGGCCGCAGCCGGCTGGCCACGGTGCAAGGGCTGGGCGATCTCTCCCATGCGCACGTCACCTATTCCCGCGATGGCCGTTACGGCTATGTGTTCGGCCGCGACGGCGGGCTGACCAAGGTGGATCTGCTGCTTGGCCGCATCGACCGTCGGGTGGTGCAGGCGGGCAACTCCATCGGCGGCTCCATCTCGCAGGACGGCCGGCTGGTGGTGGCGCAGAACTACGATCCCGGCGGCATCCGGGTGTTCGACGCCGACACCCTGGAGCCGCTCTCCGAGGTGCCGGCGGAGTACGCGCCCGGCTTCCGCTCCAAGGTCGTCGGCCTGGCCGATCTGCCCGGCCAGCGCTTCGCCTATGCGCTGTTCGAAGCCGGCGAGATCTGGGTGACGGATCTCTCCGACCCGCGCCAGCCGCGCACCCAGCGCTACCCTGCCGGCCGCCAGCCCTACGACGCGCTGGTGACGCCAGACGGCCGCCACTTCATCGCCGGCCTGTTCGGCGAAGACGGCCTCGCGCTGCTGGACCTGTGGCACCCGGAGCAGGGCGTGCGCAAGATCCTCTCCGGCTACGGCCGCGGCGAGCAGCCGCTGCCGGTGTACAAGATGCCGCACCTGCGTGGCTGGGCGGTGGCCGGCGACTACGCCTGGCTGCCCGCCATCGGCCGCCACGAGGTGCTGGTGGTGGACACCCGCGACTGGCGCGAGGTGGCGCGGGTGCCGGTGCACAGCCAGCCGGTGTTCGTCATGGCGCGGCCGGATGGCCGCCAGGTGTGGGTGAATTTCGCCTTCCCGGACAACGGCAAGCTGCAGGTCATAGACACCGAGAGCCGCAGCGTGGTGGAGACCCTGGAGCCGGGCAGGGCGGTGCTGCACATGGAATTCACCCCGCGCGGCGAAGCGGTGTGGGTTTCCGCCCGCGACGACAACAAGGTGGTGGTGTACGACACTGAGACCCGCCGCCCGCTGGCCGAACTGCCGGCGGCCAACCCCAGCGGCATCTTCTTCACCAGTCGCGCGGCGCGTACCGGTTTCTGAGGCGGACATCATGGACGCCGCCCGCTTCCGCCTGCTCAACGACTGGCAGCATGATTTTCCCCGCGTGGAAACGCCTTACGCCGAGCTGGCACAGGCCGTCGGCATGGACACGGAGTCGGTGCTGGCCGCCTACCGCGCGTGGCTGGACGAAGGCACGGTGAGCCGCATCGGCCCGGTGGTGGCCAGCGGCCGGGTGGGCGCCAGCGCGCTGGTGGCGCTGGCGGTGCCGCCGGCACGGCTGGCGGAGGTGGCGGCGCGGGTGAGCCAGCTCAGCGCGGTCAATCACAACTACGAGCGCGAGCACCCCTACAACCTGTGGTTCGTCGCCACCGCCGGCAGCGCGGCGCAGTTGCAGGAAACGGTGGAACGCATCGCCGTCGCCACCGGCTGCGCGCCGCTGCTGCTGCCGATGGAAGAGGCCTACCACATCGACCTCGGCTTCGATCTCGGCTTCCGCCCCGAATGCGGCGGGCGGCAGGTGCAAACGCCCTGGCAGGCCGCCGCGCCCTGTCGGCTGGCGGAAGGCGAGCGCGCGTTGCTGGGCGTGCTGCAGCATGGCCTGCCGGCGGTGGCGCGGCCGTATGCGGCGGTGGGCGAACGGCTAGGGCTGTCCGGCGCGGCGGTGTGCGCCATGGTGGATGGCTGGCTGCTCTCCGGCCTGCTGCGCCGCTTCGGCGTGGTGGTGCGGCACCACGAGCTGGGCTATGCCGCCAATGCCATGTGCGTGTGGGATGTGGCGGACGAGGAAGTGGCCGATCTTGGCCGCCGCCTCGGCGCCGAGGCCGGCGTCACCCTGTGCTACCGCCGCCGCCGCGCGCTGCCGCAGTGGCGCTACAACCTGTTCTGCATGATCCACGGCAAGGCTCGCGCCGAGGTGCTGGCCCGGCGCGCCGCGATCGCCGACCGCCTGGCGCTGGACCGCTGGCCGCACGCGGTGCTGTTCAGCCGCCGCCGCTTCAAGCAGTGCGGCGCGCGCTACATGCCGGATGCGGCAGCATCGGGTGTGCGGGAGGAAACGGCCCATGCCTGAGCACAGCCACGCGGGCCGGCATGCCCCTGGCGTTTCCTCTTGTGGCGCCGCGCGCCCCGCGCTGGACGATATCGACCGCCGCCTCATCAACGAGCTGCAGGGCGGTTTCCCGCTGGTGGCGCGCCCCTATGAAGCGGTGGCGCGGACGCTGGGCGTGGACGAGGCGGAGCTCCTCGCCCGCCTGCGCCGCCTGCTGGATGCCGGCGTGCTGTCCCGCTTCGGCCCGATGTTCCAGATCGAGCGCGCCGGCGGCGCCTTCTGCCTGGCGGCGATGGCGGTGCCGGACGCGGACTGGGAGCGGGTTCTGGCGCAGGTGAACAGCCATGACGAGGTCGCGCACAACTACCGCCGCGAGCACCGCCTCAACATGTGGTTCGTGCTCGCCACCGAAACGCCCGCCGGCATTGCCGACTGCGCCCGCCGCATCGAAGCGGCCACCGGCGTGGCGGTGCATCTGTTCCCCAAGGAACGCGAATACTTCGTCGGCATGCGCCTGGAGGCACGATGAACGCGCCCACGTCCAAGCCCATATCCAACGCCCCCATATCCGCCGGCCCGCTGCTGGACGAAACCGACCGCCGCCTCATCCGTGCCACCCAGGGCGGCCTGCCGCTGGTGCCGCAACCCTATCTGGCGATCGCCGAACAGCTCGGCATCGGCGAAGCGGAAGTCGCCGCCCGGCTGGCCGCGATGCTGGAGAACGGCGTCATCCGCCGCATCGGCGCGGTGCCCAACCACTACGCGCTGGGCTACACCGCCAACGGCATGAGCGTATGGGACGTGGATGACGAAGTGGTGGACGCCGCAGGCGAGCGCATCGGCGCGCTGGCCTGTGTCACCCACTGCTATCGCCGCCCGCGCCACCGGCCGCACTGGCCCTACAACCTGTTCGCCATGGTGCACGGCGGCTCGCGGGAGGAGGTGAGGCGCCATGTCGCCGACATCCTGTTGCTGCTCATGCGCGACTTCACCGGCCGCCTGCGTGGCCACGAGGTGCTGTTCTCCACCGCCATCCTGAAAAAGACCGGCCTGCGGCTGCGGGATTGATCCGCATCATTCCGCCGCCGCGTGCCGGCCGCTGTAATCCGGCGGCAGCGCAGCCACACGCGCCGCTGCCTTCACCGCCGCAGACTGCCAGACGGGGCCCGCCATGTTCCGCATCTCCCAATTCATCCGCGACCTCGACCGGCCCGCAGCGCCGGCCGCCGCCGAACCCCGCTCACCCAGCACTCCTGCCACACCCGCCACTCCCAGGCCCACCGGCCCGGTGGTGATCTGGAACCTCATCCGCCGCTGCAACCTCACCTGCAAGCACTGCTACTCCATTTCCGCCGATACCGACTTCGCCGGCGAACTGAGCACCGCCGAAGTCCACACGGTGATGGACGACCTCAAGGCCTTCGGCGTGCCGGTGCTCATCCTCTCCGGCGGCGAACCGCTGCTGCGGCCGGACATCTTCGACATCGCCCGCCGCGCCAAGGCCCTGGGCTTCTACGTCGGCCTCTCCAGCAACGGCACGCTGATCGGCGAGCACAACATCGGAGCCATCGCCGATGCCGGCTTCGACTACGTCGGCGTCAGCCTGGACGGAATAGGCGTTACCCACGACCGCTTCCGCCGCCTGGCCGGCGCCTTCGACGCCTCCATGACCGGCATCCGCCTGTGCCTGGCGCGCGGCCTCAAGGTCGGCCTGCGCTACACCATGACCGAGGACAACGCCCACGACCTGCCGCCGCTGCTGCGCCTGGCGGAAGACGAAGGCATCAGCAAGTTCTACTTCTCCCACCTCAACTACGCCGGCCGCGGCAACAAGCACCGCGCCGACGACGCCCGCCACCAGACCACCCGCTGGGCGATGGAGCTGCTGTTCGAAACCTGCATGTCGCGCCAGCAACGCGGGCTGGCGCATGAATTCGTCAGCGGCAACAACGATGCGGACGGCATCTACCTGCTGCACTGGGTGCGGCGCCACTTCCCCGCCCATGCCGGGCGGGTGGCCGCCCGCCTGCGCCAGTGGGGCGGCAACGCCAGCGGGGTAAACGTGGCCAACATCGACAACCTCGGCGTGGTGCACCCGGACACCATGTGGTGGCACGAAGCGCTGGGCAATGTGCGCGAGCGGCCGTTCTCGGCCATCTGGCGCGATCTCTCCAACCCGCTGATGGCCGGCCTGCGCCAGCATCCGCGCCGCGTCGGCGGCCGCTGCGGCCAGTGCGCCCACCTGGACATCTGCAACGGCAGCTCGCGGGTGCGCGCCGGCCAGATCACCGGCGACGTCTGGGCAGAAGACCCCGGCTGCTATCTCAGCGACGAAGAAATCGGCCTCTCGCCGGACCGCGCGGTCGAGCGGGTGCGCACCACGCCCTATGTGCGCAGGCTGCACCCGGCGCCCGTAAGCAATGCCCCGAAAGCCAGTGGAGTGAAGGCATGAAGCAGACGACGCAGTTGGAAACCGGCGCGGAAGGGAAGCCCGATGTGCGAGCAGGCGACAAGCCGGCCGCCGGCTTCGCCCGCAGGTCCAAGCTCAACCGGCAAGCCGCCTACGAACCGGACGAAGCCTTGAGCAACTATGCCGCGCCGCCGCTGCGGCCCTGGGAAGAGGACGCGCCGCGAAGCGCACAACTGCCCGCCGCGCCGTCCTCCACCCTCATGCCGAAGGCGGCCAAGCGCATGGTCATCCTCGCCATCGTGTGGCTGGTCTTCCTGCTGTTCGTATCACTGAAATCCGCCCATGCCGCGCCGGAGGCCGGCTCACCCGGCGAGGCCGCCAACGGCGCCAGGGCCAGCTACCAGCTGCACTGCGCCGCCTGCCACGGCACCGACCGCCTGGGCGGCATCGGCCCGGCGCTGCTGCCGGAAAACCTGTCGCGGCTGCGCAAGGGCGAGGCGCTGAAAGTGGTGCGCGACGGCCGTCCGGCCACCCAGATGGCCGGCTTCGGCCAGGCGCTGGCGGCGGACCAGCTGGCCGCGCTGGTGGAATGGATCTACACCCCGGTGGTGCCGGCGCCGGTGTGGCGCGAGGCCGACATCCGCGCCTCCCGCATCCAGCACGCCGAGCCGGCGAAACTGCCGGCGCGGCCGGTGTTCGAGGCCGATCCGCTCAACCTCTTCCTGGTGGTGGAGGCGGGCGACCACCACGTCTCGGTGCTGGACGGCGACCGCCTGGAAGTGATCCACCGCTTCCCCAGCCGCCACGCCCTGCACGGCGGGCCGAAGTTCGCCGACGGCGGCCGCTACGTCTTCTTCGCTTCACGCGACGGCTGGGTCACCAAGTACGACCTGTGGAACCTCAAGGTGGTGGCCGAAGTGCGCGCCGGCATCAACACCCGCAACCTCGCCGCCTCGCCGGACGGCCGCCACATCGCCATCGCCAACTACCTGCCGCACACCCTGGTGCTGCTGGATGGCGACCTCAATCTGCTCAAGGTGCTGGAAGTGAGCGACCGCGACGGCAAGCACAGCTCCCGCGTCTCCGCTGTCTATGACGCCACCCCGCGCCATTCCTTCATCGCCGCGCTCAAGGACGTGCCGGAAGTGTGGGAGATCAGCTACGACCCCGCCGCCGACGAAATCCCCGCCGGCCTCATCCACGACCACGCCCAGCGCGAAGGCGCCTTCATCCCAGGCTACCTCAACCCGCGCCGCACCCAGCTCAGCGACCCGCTGGACGACTTCTTCTTCACCCAGGACTACGCCGAACTCATGGGCGCCTCCCGCGAAGGCAAGGGCCAGGTGGTGAACCTGGACGCCCGCAAGAAGATCGCCGACCTCCCGCTCGCCGGCATGCCCCACCTCGGCTCCGGCATCACCTGGGACTGGCGCGGCCGCCGCGTCATGGCCAGCACCAACCTGCAAGCCGCCGAGGTAACGGTGATCGACCTGCAAAGCCGCGAAGTCGTCCGCCGTATCCCCACCCGCGGCCCCGGCTTCTTCCTCCGCAGCCACGAAAACAGCCGCTACGCCTTCGTCGATTCCATGATGAGCCCTGAGTACAAACACGTGCTGCAGGTGATCGACAAGGAAACGCTGAAAGTCGTCCACGAACTCACCGAACAACCCGGCCGCACCCTGGCCCACGTCGAGTTCACCCGCGACGGCAGCTACGCCCTCGCAAGCCTGTGGGAAGACGACGGCGCGCTACTCGTGTTCGACGCGCAAACCCTGGCAGAAGTGAAGCGGATACCGATGCGGAAACCGGTGGGGAAATACAACGTGTGGAACAAGATCATGCGGGAGGAGGGGACTAGTCATTGAGGGGGCTGGTGCTTGCCAGAAGGTTGATAGTCGTCGTTGATCTCCAAAATACGTCATGAGAGGGGCAACTATTAGAGACCAACGTGGACTTCATACGGCAGTATTTCGGCCTTTGCTGCTATTGGCCGATCGCGCTGAATCGGGCGGCAATGCGTCGCATATCTGTCGGTTAACCTCTACAGTGCGCACACCGCAGCTTCTAAAGCCACGATTCAACTCCCCTCAACGTACACGCGTTAGACTATGTCAGCATAACCGACATAGTCCACCGACTGTTTATTCTATTCGTCGCTAATTGATTGATGAAAAAAAATTTTCACTGGCTGCTGAAATGAATCTAAGGCGGCCAAGCTTGAATGCTGACACATTGGGGCGCTACTACACGTCCACTCAGGTCAGCCAAACACTCATCGATGCGATGACGGGCATATACCCAAAGCTTGTCCTTGAATTAGGTTGCGGACATGGCGCCCTCGCATGTGCCGCACAAAGAAAGTGGGCCCGTGCGAACTACGTAACAGTAGACACGGACCTAGCTGTTACGTCCGCGCTGAAGGACCTAGCGACAAGCGCCTCTCACACGCACTATATTCATGATGCTCTGGACGATGCGCTCGCTGACAGGATCGGTTTACCACTAGAGAGCGTCGACGTTGGTCTTTGCAACCCCCCATATGTTCGTCCTCGCTGGCGGTCTAGTTTCGGACACATCTTGGAAGATGCTGGATTATCGGGCACGCTCCAGTCTGTACATGATGCAGGCGCCGATCTCTTGTTTATCGCGCAGAATCTTCGGCTGCTGAAGCAGCGAGGCAAGTTAGGCCTGATACTCCCAGATGGACTGATTACAGGCGAGAGGTATAGAGGTGTTCGCCAAGTACTGTTACGTGAGCATCTTGTTGAGCTCGTTGTTCAGTTGCCTCGGCGCGTCTTCAGAGGGACCGAGGCTCAAACATACTTGCTTGTCTTATCTAAGCACAGCGGCGAGACTCAGGAAGTGGTCCTAAGCCACATGAGTGATAACGGCGAACTTTCTGCCCCCATCTCAGTTCCCGCAGACGTCGCCAAGCGTAGGCTTGATTACGCATTTCATGCGATCGATTCGTCGCCGAGTCGGCGACACAGTATATGTGAGCACAAGAGAACCATCGGTACCGTCGTCCAAGAACTTATTCGAGGAACGGCCAGCTCCAGTCAAGTTCGTTCTTGCCCTCTGCCCGTCTTCCATCTGGGCGACTTCCCACCCTCGCACGAATTCACTGCTGGCCAGAAAGTACCTTCTAAGTTCATTCAACCCTATGGCAAGGCTATAGCTTTGCAGCAGTTTTACAAGTTTGCACGGGCTGGCGACATTCTAATTGCGCGGATCGGGCGCAACCTACACCATAAGGTCTGTCTTTTACCAAGGGGCTTGTGTGTAATTAGTGATTGTATTTATGCCCTTCGTGCTGCGCCAGAACATAGAAAAATGCTATTTAGGTATCTTGCCAGTGATGAAGGTAAGGCTGCACTTGAAGCAGCCTCCCATGGCGTGGGTGCAAAGTACTTATCTCGCTCCGATGTTCTAAGCATCGTGCTACCCGATTAGAGAATTCCTAGAGTGTGAGATTGGTACAGCAGCTCCCCATCCCTGATGACCTAGATGCTTGACTTGAAAAACGCGCTTTTCGAGAGCGTTTGTAAAGCACTGCTCAGTTCGGAAAAGGAGGGGCTACGGCGACGCCAGCTCTACAGTCACGTGGTGCCATGTCGCATATCCCGTTGATCGTTTATTTACCCGCACAGGGTGGTCGTAATAAAGCGAGGTCGTCGGTTCGCTTCCCTTGGTTTCCAGCAGGAAAAGCCCAGCACCCACTGCATGCGGCTTGGTGCCGATGGGCGATACATAGAAGCACCCGCTTTCGTCACCGAGCTGGCGGTACAGCTGCCATAACGTTAGATACGTTTCCCGTATAGAGTTTGCTTGGCAGTAAACGATCGAATGGTCAATATCCAGCTCTTCTAAGACACGCAAGTGCGGTCTGATGGAATTTGACTCCCACCCGCTTTGGAACGCCGGAACTCCTATGACTGCGTAGATTCCGTACCGCCTCGGGTCTCGATCACCGAGTTGCTCTACTGCATTGCGAATCCTAGCCGACTCATAGCCAAGCATGAAAACGTGAGCCGCCTTCATGTTTGCCTGGTACTCATGCGCAAATCCGAGAACCCCCTGAAATCGACAATTCGTCGTCAGCGCAAACTCACGACGTTGAGGCTCGTCCTTACTGGCGGTCTCGTTTCTTATGTATTCACCCGGTTCCGCATAGAGAAATTCAACTGTCTGATGTCCTCCTTGGCGTGCTGCCATTAGGATATGCAGAATCTCGCCAAGACCCAGAGTTGTCGCATCGATCAGAATCCGACTGGTGCCTGTCATGTGCTCGACGAGACGCTGCCGATTGGTCTTTTGACTGTTGAGATAGATTTCCTGGTGATTTGGATCGAAGTAGAATTCCGAAATTTTTTTGGCCACATCTTTCAGTGCATTGATCGTCGCAGACCCTCTATCGTCAACCGATCCACCGACGAAGGCAAGATCCAGCCCTGCAAGCTCCGATGGCACAGAGGTTGACTGCCTTGAAGTGAACACATATCCCGGTTCGGTCATGCTCCTGCCTCACTGAAAAGATCCGGATGATCATCGCCGCCGTTATCTTGACGACAAAGCTCGCGCACTAAAGCATCCCGTGCCCTCTGATCACCCTCTAGCATTCCGAGCAGTTGGACCGCCGATATCGGCAAGCTACGTTTTTTTCGAAATGAAATTTGAAAGTGCGGAGAAAATATTGGGTTCAGGATGTAGTCGATATCAATAGCGCCGGCCGACTTCATCTTCGTTTCTCGTCCAAGGAACAACACGGACCACTTCTCGGCTTCGCGAAGATACGTCCGAAGCTTGTCATTCAGATCGCCCCCCGCTAGGGTAAAGTGATTAGTTTCTGGCTCGCTCTGCCGGTCATTCTTGTGCCGCTCCAGGAATATGGACCCCAAGCATTGTGCAAGGTTATATAACTGCGGCCCATGCACGCCGTGCCCGCTGACCGTGCCGAGAATTAACTCGCTCGCTTCCTTCACAGCCTTGGCCTGGACGGCGGGAGGCACCACGGGCAAGTCGCCGTTTTCACCGGCTTCAAAAACTTTGAAGACGCGGTGTATCAGCTCGAGAAGATGGCGAATATTCTCCCTGGCGATGAGCGTCAGCGAAGTAAATCCAGAAAAAAGGATCGAAGGTCGTCTGGCTTCCAAATAAATTGCATTGACGCAGCCAAACAGGTTATTTCCGACCAGCGGTTCTGTCGGCAATAAGCGGCTTTCTTTCCCCGCTTTCAGCGCCTCGAATTCTGCGAGAAGACGGTCCGGATTTTCGCGCGGCCGGTTCAACAGCGCCGGCATCAGAATAGAGGCTTCAGGATGCTTGTCGTCGATAAAGCTCGACGGAGAAAGCTGCGACTTCCGCTTCAGCAACGCTTCCTTAATCTTCGCTGAAAGCTTCTCCCGCAATCGGGGATCCGAAAGGACCTCCTTGGCTGCCGCGCGATCAGTGGTTCTCGGAAGTAGCCGCTCTGCCGCCCCAATAACACGCACTCGATAATTCTCATTATCGTATCGATTCGAGATGTGGTCGACCGAACGCAATTGATCCGGAACGATTGGAAGTTTGTCCAAGAGGTCCGGTTCATGCTCCGCCAGCCGGAAAAACAGGAGTTCGGCAGAAAATAAATCGAAACTCTTGGAAACCTCCTCTTCGAGGTCAATCTCTCTATAGTCGGAGATTAACTGAATCGACTCTGGACCAATGGTTTGATTCGTGTGCCACCCGTTCCGCTTCATTGCAATGTTGAAAAGCAGAGGCGGCTCGCCATGCTTCAGCATTCCGTTGATGAATTTCTGCTGCTCAATTCGAAGGTTCTCGTACTCGTCGATAAATACAGCAAAGGTTGAGCTACTGAGGTACGGCAGTTGCTCCTTGAGCGCTTCAACCAGTGTTTTCAGGAACGCTTGTGCGGGCAAGAAGGTGGGGCGGGGGAAAGTCTCAAGATTGTTGAGCCATGCAGACATTCTTCGGCGGCTCTTTTGAAGAGTCCGGTCAAGGTCGTGTAGCGTACGACCCAGAGTTTCGTCAAAATCCTGGACTACTTCCAAATCGAGTTCATCGAGCTTTCCGTATTCGTGCTGACGCTCCGGATTGCAATTCAGGTTGCGCACGGCTTGGATAACCTCCTTGCCTAACTCGCAAGCCAATACATGCTCGAACGCTGCTCGCCACGTTTCGGGTGTCTGCCCGCCACCCGCAAATGAATTAAGGAAATTTGTGTCTGCTCGCCAATAAAGACCGATATGTGATAGATCTGCTTGCGTCAAGTCTTGGCGCTTCGCCGAGAACTGAGTGGCATGGCAGAAGTATCGCAGCAGTGTCGTCTTTCCGCATCCCCGGCCACCAATAATAACTATGGCTTTGCTTTGTGTCTTTATACCGAGTTCATTTAGGAACGGCGGGACGACGAAGTCGGCCCAGATGTCCTCTCTGGTTTCTTCGCTTCGGTTCTTCGAAAAAACATCTGGCAATTTGTGCGTCATCTTTAGCGCTCAAGTAGCGGCTGCCATTGGGCAGACCCATACCAAAGAATGGGAAGGGAGTTGTTGGGTGTCGCATGGCTAAAACCGAACGTCAGGGCAAGATCACCGCATCCGAGCGCACTGACGCTCTTCGGCTTGCATTTCCGCTTGGTTCCGAAATCCATGTACCACGACTTCGCGTCTTCGGCAGTGACGCAACCATATCCGATTCGCTCCCACACCTTTTCGGAAAAGAAATCGTGAGGTGATCCGAGCGTCTCCGCAGACACAGCACACACAGAGGGAAGCTCTTTCGCGAGATGTTCGATCCCCTTCTGATGCGCCACGACCGGGGCGTAGAAGTGTTTGACACCAGCAGCTCGGTGCGCATCGAAGCCCCATTGGCGGAAGAAGCCCTCAAATTGGCCTCCAGCCCCAAGGAAATCATCGACAAAAAGAATAACCTCGACAGCGTCTTCTTCAATCGCCTTCTCCGCCTGCCATGGCCAGGACATCCACTTTGGGTTAAGTTGAAGAATGCGTTGCAAGCGTCGTAAGACGAGAGGTCCTGATTTGGTCGGTGGATCGGTTTCGCATATCACCGGAACGAGTCGGACCTTCGGATCGCGCCGTCCTTGCAGGAAACCCAGTAGCTGGAGATCCTGGGTACCTGGATAGAGATTTCCGTAGAGATTGCTTCGAAAAATGGAGCGAAGGGCCGCTTCGAACTGCTCCCCAGTTCTGAAAATCACCTGATCAAGCAAGCATGCGGCAAAAAATTGCTCTTCCGGCCCACAGAACTGTCTGAGCCAACTGGTGAAACGTGGCATCGGAATTTCCCAGAAGCCGCGCTCAATGAGCTGGGTGCCGTTAGCGCAGACGGATTCGAAAAAGGATTCAGCGGTATCCGGTAGTTTCACGTCTGGCCTCATATATTTTTCATAATCTCAGCGAGTTTGCATATATTACAGAACTTTGCCAGCGTACCAAAGCGCTGTGGCCTTAACAGGGTGATGCGAAACTCCTGATCGGTGTGAATATGACGATTTTCGAGGGTGCTTCGCCCCTTTCCTTGTCATAGGAAACGGCTTTAGATTGTTTTTGCAGCTCGAGTTTTTCGTTGTTCTGGTCGAAAACGGTTTTGCATCATCCTGCTAAGTCTTGAAGCCATCGATCGACAAAATCCGCTTATGGACTGGTGCAGGGTTTTTTTTCGGTCGCTTCGGGCTCAGAAGCAGACGGTGACGAGTGATCTACGCAGCGTCGGCATTGGGGCCGAAGTGAGGCCGGTCGGTGGCGAGTAGAGGCGACCGTCCTATCTCGATCGTGGATGTCTGTGCGCTGTTCACAGAGTCAGGCTGTTTAGGGGTGTAGCGTCTTCAGATGAGATAGGGGCGTCTCTCGTCTTCTTGAGTGATCCCATCAAACCGATTTACGTTCAGCTTGTGACGAGCCTCCATAGCTTCCGGAGGAAGCACGTGCTCTACGGCTGGATTGGTCATACGCGTTAGCCGAATTGAAAGGTTGCGCTGCGAATTCATCGCAGTACCTAGCACCCCTCAATTCAAACTCTGCCTCAACCTCCCCAAATCCGTAATATGAATCGTCCGTCCCTGGACGACGATGAGCCCGCTTTCGATCAGCTCATGGAGGATGCGGGAGAAGTGTTCCTGTGTGAGGTTCAGGCGCGAGGCGATGGTGCCTTTGCTGGTGGGTAGGCGTACGGTGACCCGCTCGGTGCCGGGGATGGCGCCGGCGGTGCCGTTGCTGGTGGCGTCGCTTTCCTTTTCTTCCCGCAGCAGGTAGCCCACGACGCGTTCCCGGCCGGAGCGCAGGGAGTAGGTTTCCACGTCGGCGACGAGGTGGTGGAGGCGTTGGGCGAGGCCGGCGATGATCTTGCGGCAGAACAGCGGGTCGCGCTCCATTTCCTCGAATACCACTTGCTTGGAGATGTGCAGCAGGCTGCAGTCGCCCAGGGCTTGGGCCATGACCACGTAGGGTTTGTCCATGAACATGACGGCTTCGCCGAAGGTTTGGCCGGCGCGGATGATTTCGACCACTTTCTCCTGGCCGGCGGCGGAGATGAAGGCGAGTTTGACCTGGCCGGTGAGCACCAGGTGGAAGCCGTGGCAGGGGTCGCCGCGGTGGAAGAGGACGGCGTTGCGCTCGACTTTCTGTTCGCGCACGCCGTGGGCGAAGCGGGCGATTTCCGCTTGGGCTAGGCCATTGAACAGCGGGGCCTGGGTGAGCAGCTGGGAGATGCGCTCGGCCTGTGGGTCCAGCGGCTGGCGATCCAGTGGCTGGCCGCCGCCACGCGGGGTGCGCGCGGGCGCGGCGAACAGCGTGGCACAGGGAATGTCGCGCGGACTCATCGAGTCACCTCGTCAGTTGGGCGTAGAACAGGGGCAGGCGGGAGGGCAGTTCTTCCGGCTTGCGGATGACGGTGAAGCCGGCGGGGCCGAAGAGGTGGGGCAGGTAGCTGGCGCCTTCGCGGTCTATGGTCACGCAGAAGGGGGCGAGGCCGGCGCGGCGGGCTTCGACGATGGCGGCGCGGGTGTCTTCGATGCCGTAGCGGCCGTCGTAGAGGTCGAGGTCGTTGGGTTTGCCGTCGGACAGGATGAGCAGGATGCGGCGGCTGGCGGGCTGGGCTTCCAGCAGCTTGGTGGCGCGGCGTATGGCGGCGCCCAGGCGGGTGTAGTAGCCGGGCTTGAGCGCGAGGATGCGGCCGCGGATGCGGTTGTCGAAGCGCTCGCCGAAGTCTTTCAGGCGGTGGAAGCGCACCTTGTCGCGCCGTACCGAGGAGAAGCCGGCGAGGGCGAAGGCGTCGCCGGTGGCGCCCAGGGCTTCGCCGAACAGCAGCAGGGCGTCGCGGATGACGTCGATGACGCGGGCCTGCGATGACACCCAGGCGTCGGTGGAGAGGGAGAGGTCGGCCAGCACCAGGCAGGCGAGGTCGCGCTCGCGGGTTTCCAGCGAGAGGTAGAGCTGTTCCGAGGGTTGGCGGCCGCAGTGGCGGTCGGTCTGCGCGCGCACTGCGGCATCCACGTCCAGTTCCGAGCCTTCGGGCTGGCCGCGCAGCCAGCGCCGGCCGGGCTGCAGCGCGGCGAACTGCTGGCGCAGGCGGCGGGCGGTGGCCTGCAGCGGCGCCGGCAGCGGGCCGGGCGGGGCGTTGCGGGCGGCCATCTCGATGACGCGCACATGGTCGGGGAGAAGGATGCGCTTGCGGTAGTCCCACTCCGGCTGGGGGATGCCGGAGCCGAGCACGACGTCGTCCTCGGCGTCCGAGGGCAGGTCGAGGTCGAAGCGCACCTTGGAGGCGACCTTTTCCCTGTCTTCGGCGAGGGCGAGCTTGTCCAGGTCGCGGGCGGCGTCGGCGGCGTTGGGATCGGGCTCATCGTCGGTCGGGCGGTTGAGCTTCAGGAATTCGGTGACCGCCAGCAGGCTTTCGGCGCGGAACACCATCATCAGGCCGTTCTTTTCCTTGGGCAGCTCCACCCGCTCGGCGCGATGGGCGTGGCGTTCGCTGTCTTCGCCCGGCTGGGTGCTGCCGCTGGGCGCTTGCTCCGGATCGGCGCCGCGGTTGCGCGGGAAGGGCGCTGGCGCCGCTTCGTCACCGGCCAGCCACAGCAGCACCGGCGCGGCGGGTGGCGTGCCGGCCGGCACCGGCGGCAGGGCGGTGACGCTGCCGGGCTCGCGCAGCGCGGCGACGATGGCTTCTTCGCGTGCGCGTTCGGCCGGCGGCATGCGGCTGGCGTTGCGCGAAGAGCCCAGGCGGCGCGGTGCGTAGGCTTCCACCAGCCGCTGGTAGCGGCTGGCCATGCCCGGCCAGCTGGCGAGCACGGTGAGCGTGGCGCGCTGGTTGCGCTGCAGCTCGCTTTCGCCTTCCTGCGTTTCCGCTGGCGGCAGTACCTGGCGGGCAGCGGCCAGCGCGGCCAGCCAGAGGTAGAGATCGCGGTTGAGTCCGCGCTCGGGGAAGGCGTCGATTTCCGGCGGCAGGCGCAGCGTGGCGGCGTCCATGCGCGCCAGCGCGGCGTGGCTGCCGGCACCGGCGACGCGGGCGATGAAGCTGCGGCGGGCGCGGTGTTCATCCACCGGCGCCGCCGCCACCCGCAGGCCGGGGTCGCCGCCCAGGGCGCGGAAGAGGACGCCGGCGGTGCGTTCCACTTCCCTCAGCCGCACCACCGCGGCGGGATGGCTGACGCCGGCGGCGCGGGTGATGAGACGGTGCCAGAGTTTGCCGACGGCTTCTTCCATGACTTTTTCCTAAGCCGGCAGACGGGGGCCGAGCAGCGGGTAGCGGTAAGGGCGCCGCAGCATGGCCTGGTTGAGACCGACGACGCCGAACAGGATGAGGTTGGCATGCACGCAAACGAAATAGAGCACGCCGATGACCCAGGACCAGGGGTTGGAGAAGCCGCCCAGCAGGAACACCGCGGCACTGAGTCCGACCAGGATGGCGCCGCCGCGCAGGCTGACGGCCATGGTCTGCTGCAGGTGATTGCGCACCAGCGGCGAGGGGTGATTGCGCTTGGCCAGCCACAGCAGCGCCAGCAGCAAGAAGCCGACGCCGGGGAGCAGCATCAGGTTCACCAGGAAGAGGGCTTCAGCGGCAATCGCCAACGGCGGGCCGGGGATGTTCTCTTTCAGGAGATCGGGCTGGGGTGGGGGCATGGTGTTGGGGTGGTGTGTTGGGTTTGAGGGATTGGTTTGGTTGGGAGTTGATTGGGGGAGGCGGTCTGTGGAGTTGGAAGGTCCGAGATGGGCTTGTCAGGGGCGGTTTGTTCAGCGAGTTGGTCGTGAAGCAGGCTCGGCATGCTCCCTCCCCCCTCGCGGGGGAGGGTTGGGGAGAGGGGGGCGCCCGCTAGGGCGTCAGCGCTTGTTTGAGTGCCGTTCCCCCTCTCCCGCGAGGGGAGAGGGGAGAAAAACGGGCCTCGGCCGGCTGGAATGCGTCGGAGGGGTGGGCGCAGGTGGCTGGCTTGGTCTGCAAGTCGCTGGGCAGGCTGTAAGCGGCAAGTACATCCGTCAGTGCCACATTCATTGGCTAACTCCGTGGGCGATGGCGCGGCCGCCCCAGCCCGCTCACTCTCCGAACGTCGCCGACACCACCTCCATCAATGCGCTGGCGACTTCCTCGTCATCCGTCAGGCTGTCCACGATGGCGGCGCGGCAGGCGGCCAGGGGGGGCATGCCGGCGTGTACCAGGGTGGCGGCGTAGACCAGCAGGCGGGTGCTGGCGGCTTCTTCCAGGTCTTGATCCTTGAGCGCGCGCAGGGCGCGGGCGATGCCGACGAGGCGGCGGGCGAGGTCGGCGTTGCAGCCGGTTTCGCCGCGCAGCACGGCTTCTTCGCGGGCGGCGTCGGGGAAGTCGAAGCGCAGGCTGACGAAGCGTTGGCGGGTGGAGGGCTTCATGCCCTTGAGCAGGTTCTGGTAGCCGGGGTTGTAGGACACCACCAGCATGAATTCCGGCGGTGCGGCCAGCAGTTCGCCGGTGCGGTCTATCGGCAGCAGGCGGCGGTCGTCGGCCAGGGGGTGCAGGACCACGGTGGTGTCCTTGCGCGCCTCGACGATCTCGTCCAGGTAGCAGATGCCGCCTTCGCGTACCGCGCGTGTCAGCGGGCCGTCGCACCAGATGGTCTGGCTGTCGCCTATCAGGTGGCGGCCGACGAGGTCGGCGGCGGTGAGGTCGTCGTGGCAGGCCACGGTGTAGAGCGGCCGGCCGAGGCGGGCGGCCATGTGGGTGACGAAGCGCGTCTTGCCGCAGCCGGTGGGGCCCTTGATGAGCAGCGGCAGGCGGTTCTTCCAGGCGTGCTCGAAGATCTCGATCTCGTTGCCGGCGGCCTGGTAGAAGGGCACGGCGAGGTTGGTGGTGTTGAGGTCCATCAGGGCATTCCTTTCCAGTAGGCGAGGCCGATCAGCGCGCACACCAGCGCCAGCCAGCCGAGCAGGACGATCCGCCACAGCAGCGGGGCGCGGGCGAGCGCCATGAAGTCGAGGATGACCACCGTGCCCTTGGCCATTGCCACCGCGAGCAGCAGGGCGGCGATGGCGGGGCCGCTGGCGTGGCCTTCGCCGATTGCCCAGGTGAGCGCGGTGGCGGCCAGTAGCGTCAGCCACAGCAGGGTGCTGCGGCGGTCGGCGGTGGCATGGGAAGCGGGGGACATGGCGTGTTCCTCAGCGGATGACATAGACCAGCGGGAACAGCACCAGCCACACCAGATCCACCATGTGCCAGTAGGCGGCGCCGCTCTCGATGCCGTTCATGTCCCGCGGGCCGTAGCGGCCGCGGCGGGCGTTCAGCCATAGCGCGCCCAGGATCACCATGCCCAGCAGCACATGCATGAAGTGAAAGAAGGTGAGCGAGAGGTAGAACATGTGGAAGGTGCTGCTGGAGAGGCTGATGCCGGCATCGAAGGCGGCGGCGTATTCCGCCAGCTTGATGACGACGAAGCCGCCAGCGCAGCCCAGCGCCGCCAGCAGCCAGCGCGCCCCGTGGCGGCCGCGGCCGGCCTCGGCGGCATGCACCGCGCGCACCACGAAATAGCTGGCGGTGAGCAGCAGGGCGGTGTTGATGGCGCCGGCATTGCGGTTGAGCGCTTCCTGCTGGGCGGCGAACAGCGCCGGATCATGCGCGCGGGCGAAAGCGTAGGCGGCGAAGAACAGGCCGAAGGCGAGCAGCTCGGCGAGGATGAAGATCCAGATCGCCAGGTCGCCGGCCAGCCTGGGCTCCGCGGGCAAGGAGGGGGAAAGCGTGTGCTTGGCGGCATGCATGGGGGCATTCTGGGGAAGCGGGCAGGGCTTGGAATTGATCCGTGTTAATTCCGGCAAGTGATTGTCGCCACGAGGAAAAGAGCCACCGGCGGGCTCCGCGCGAGGCGTGCCGGAAAAGGACAAGGGCGGCTCGCGCCGCCCTTGTTTGACGTCCGCCAGGAGGGGAGGCGGACTAGTGGAGACCGTTGGTCATCAGGTGGTAGCCGGCTTGTCGCCGTCCTTCACGAAGAAGCTCACCAGGTAGGCGATCAGGCCGATGAGGAAGATCACCCCGCTGATCTCGCGCAGCCAGTAGAACAGCGACACCTGGCCCTGCACCGCCATGAAGGGCATGGGCGAGTCCGAGATGCGCTGCAGCCACACTTGCAGGATGCCGGCGGCGGTGAGGAACAGGGTGATGAACACCATGGCGATGGTCATCAGCCAGAAGCTCCACATCTCCAGCACCTGCGCCTTGCGGCTGTTGCACGCCCGGCCACGCAGAATGGGCATGGCGTAGCTGATGATGGTGATGACCACCATCACATAGGCGCCGTAGAAGGCCATGTGGCCGTGCGCCGCGGTGATCTGCGAGCCGTGGGTGTAGTAGTTCACCGGAGCCAGGGTGTGCAGGAAGCCCCACACGCCGGCGCCGAGGAAGGCCATCACACCGGTGCCCAGGGCCCACAGCACGGCGGCCTTGTTCGGGTGCTCGCGGCGGCGGCGGTTCACCATGTTGAAGGCGAACACCGTCATGGCGAAGAAGGGAATCGGCTCCAGCGCGGAGAAGATGGACCCCCACCATTGCCAGTAGCCCGGCGCGCCTATCCAGTAGTAGTGGTGGCCGGTGCCGATGATGCCGGTGACCAGCGCCAGCGCGATGATGACGTACAGCCACTTGTCGATCACCTCGCGGTCCACCCCGGTGACCTTGATCAGCACGAAGGCGAGCAGCGCGGCCATGATCAGCTCCCACACGCCTTCCACCCACAGGTGCACCACCCACCACCAGTAGAACTTGTCCAGAACGAGGTTGGTCGGGTTGTAGAAGGAGAACAGGAAGAAGATGGCCAGCCCCCACAGGCCCAGCAGCAGCACCACGGTGATGGAGGTCTTGCGGCCCTTCAGCACCGTCATGGTGATGTTGAACAGGAAGGCCAGCGCCACCACCACGATGCCGATCTTGGTCAGCAGCGGTTGCTCCAGGAACTCCCGGCCCATGGTGGCGAGCACATCGTTGCCGGTGTACTTGGCCAGCGTGGCGTAATCCACCAGCAGGTAGCCGAGTATGGTCAGCGCACCGGCGGCCAGGAACACCCAGAACAGCGCCAGCGCCAGTTTGGGGCTGTACAGCTCGGTTTCGGATTCCTCCGGCACCAGGTAGTAGGCCGCGCCCATGAAGCCGAACAGCAGCCACACGATGAGCAGGTTGGTATGCACCATGCGGGCGACGTTGAAGGGGATTTCCGGGAACAGGAAATCGCCCACCACGTACTGCAGGCCCATGATCAGCCCGAACAAGATCTGCCCCACGAACAGCCCGATCGCCGCGACGAAGTAGGGCAGCGCGACGGCTTGCGATTGGTATTTCATGACGACAATCCCCTTGGTATTTCCACTGTGGGCATGGTTCTCAACCCTCGATGTTGGGCGGCCAGTTCTGGTTGCCGATTTCCGAGGTGTATTTCAGGAAGGCGATCAGCTGGTCGATCTCTTCGTCGCTCAGGTGGAAGTTCGGCATCTGCCGCCGTCCGGGCGCGCCGGTCGGCTGGGAAACGATCCATGCCTTGATGAACTCGGGGCCGCGGCGCACATACACGTTGCCCAGCTCCGGCGCGTAATACGCACCTTCGCCCAGCAGCGTGTGGCAGCCGATACAGTTGCGTGTCTCCCAGATGTGTTTGCCCGCTGCGACGGCGGGCGTGATGTTGTGGCGGTTGTCGGTCTTCGGCAGCGCGTTGGTGGTGTCGAAGGTCAGCGCCAGGAAGAGCAGAAAGAAGAACACCGTTCCGCCGTAAAAGATGTTGCGGGCCATCGCCTTTGTGAAGGTGCCGCTCATGGTGTTGCCCTCATCGTTGCTTGCATCCGTCGTGATGTTTGAACTGCGCGGTCGCACTGTATTTTTTTGCCCCGGGCCGGCTCCATGATGTGAATCAAAACGCTCCCCGCCGCGCCAGACCCCGCTGCTGCCGCGGTTTTTGGGTCGATGGGGTATTCGCTCCGCGACGAGGGAAGAGGCGGCCGGCTTGCGTATTCCCCGGCAGGGACGTCGTTGGCCGAGTGCCGGGTGCGGGCGGTGGAATGCTTGCAGGCGTGCGCGGTTTCACGTCAAATCGCGCCCCCGCCGGCGCTTGCTTGACCCACGTCAAGCCATTCCCCGCGCCCAGCGGGTGCAATGTCGCCTTCCGCCGGCGTTCGTCCGGCGGGCTTCCCAGGAGTGGTGTTGAAGTCTCTCGGTTCCCAGTCGCGGGCGATGATCGCCCTCGTCGTCATGGCCCTCATCTGGGGCTACAACTGGGTGGTGATGAAGAAGGTGGTGCCCTATGCGGACCCCTTCGATTTCTCCGCCATCCGTACCCTGCTCGGTGCCACCGCGCTGTTTCTGGTGCTGCTGGTCGCACGCCGGCCGATGCGGTTGCGCGCGCCGCGGCGGGTGATGCTGCTCGGCCTGCTGCAGACCGCCGCCTTCACTGGCCTGGTGCAGTGGGCGCTGGTTTCCGGCGGCGCCGGCAAGACGGCGGTGCTGGTCTACACCATGCCCTTCTGGTTGCTGCCGCTGGCCTGGGCGCTGCTGGGCGAGCGGGTGCGGCGGGTGCAGTGGGTCGCCATCGCCACCGCTGGGTTGGGCCTGCTGCTGGTACTGGAGCCGTGGTCCATGCACGGCAGCCCGCTCGCCAGCCTGCTGGCGCTGGGTGGCGGCCTGGCCTGGGCACTGGCCACGGTGGTGGCGAAGCGGATACGGCGCGAGGTGGAAATGGACCTGCTGGCGCTGACTGCCTGGCAGATGCTGTTCGGCGCGCTGGCCCTGTGCCTGGTGGCGATGGCGCTGCCTTCCCGGCCCATCACCCCGGCGCCTTACTTCTTCTTTGCGCTGGGCTTCACCGCATTGCTTGCCACCGGCTTCGCCTGGCTGCTGTGGCTGTATGTGCTGCAGCACCTTTCCGCTGGAATGGCGGGTCTCTCCGCGTTGGGCATTCCCTTGATCGGGGTGCTTGCGGGTTGGCTGGAGCTGGGAGAACGGCCGAGCAGCGCGGAACTGGGCGGGATGGGCCTGATCTGCGCTGCGCTGGCTTTTTCGAGCTTGTGGTCGGCCTGGCGGGGGCAGCGGTTAGCGCGTCAGGCTGCGGCGGCTGCGGGGTCTTGAGGGAAGGTAGGGTTCAGGTCTTCGAGGTGTTTGCAGCCGGGAGAGGCGCCATGCGCTGCGTTTCCTTCATGGCCTTCATTGCGACGCAGGGGTTTGCGGAGGGCTGGGGAGAGGGGGGCGCCCGTCAGCGCGCTTGCGGTTGATTTGGCGCCGTCGCCCCCTCTCCCCTGGCCCCCGCTCCGCGCCCCGGCCCTGTGGCCTGCCGACCACAGGGCACTCCGGCGGGCGAAGCAATGCTTCGCTTTTTCCGCCTACGCCCCGCGAGGGGAGGGGAGAAAACCCTGCAGTCTCGTGCTTTGCTTTGGGATCTGCGCTGGGGGTGGGGCTTGGCTGGCTAGCGCCAAGCGGGCTGCCACCGCAAAGGATGCGGCTCAGCGCGGAAGATCGATCAGCAGCGCTTCGGGCAGGGTGATTTCGTCGCAGTTGTGGCCGGGGCCGGCGCGGTCCACGACGAGGAAGTCGCACACCATGTCCAGCGCCAGCAGCGGGTGGTGCCAGACGCCGGGGGCGTAGTTCACGCCTTGTCCAGCGTTGGCGATGAATACCCTCAGGTCGGCGGCGGTGGGTGGTTCGCCGGGCGGCGCCACCACCACCAGGTAGGGGCGGCCGGACAGCGGCATGAAGGCCTGGCTGGCGAGCGGGTGGCGCTCCATCATCTCCACCCGGAAGGGCAGGGCGCGCGGCTGGCCGCGGAAGAGGGAGACGATGGCGCGGCCGTCTGCCCCCGGTTCCACCGCGGCGAGGTCGTGGAAGCGCTCGGTGTTGCCGCCGTTGATGGTGTAGTGGCGCGCCGCGCCCTCTGCCTGGATGACGTCGCCGAAGGGGGCGAAGGCCTCGCGGCTGAGGGGCTCGGCGGTGCGCAGCGTCAGCCCGGCGGCGGTGGTGCTCATCCCTTCACCTTGCCCCACAGCCGCACTCGCGACAGGCCGCCATCGGGAATCACGTTGATGCGCACATGGGTGATCGGGCCGTGGGCGGCGATCTCGCCGACGAAGGTGTGGATCGCGTCCATGGACAGCGGCTGCTCCGGCAGGATGAAGGGCCAGAACATGCTCTGGGTGACCACCGACTGGTCGGTGCCGCCGGCCATATGGGCGCCCTGGATGGAGCAGCGGTCCGGGTAGTTGCCCTTGAAGTGGGCGGTGTCGATCTCGATCTTTTCCAGCGTGCCGGCGGCGCCGAGCTGGACGATGCACCAGTCGTTGCCCGGCTCGCGGCGGCGGCGGGTTTCCCAGCCGTCGCCCATGTCGCGGCCGCGGTCGGGCAGCAGCAGGTTGGATACCGAGCCGTAGTGGGAGTCGTTCCAGGCCACCGCGCGGCCGCCGTTCTCCATGGCGGCGAGGTCGTAGGTGAGGTTGGGGTTGTCGAAGGCGCCGACCGGCTGGCCGTATACCCGCAGGCGGGCGATGCCGCCGTCCGGGTAGATGTTCACCCGCAGGTGGGTCCAGGCGTCCTGGCTGGCGATGGCGAACAGGTGGTGGGCGCTGGCGCCGAGCGAGACCGAGGGCAGGATCTCGGTCCATTGCGCCGCCTTCAGCGTGGCGACGTCGTCGCTGTCGGACACGGTGGCTTCGATGGACACCGCCGGCGCGTAGTTGCCGGTGAAGTGGGAGGTATCCACGTCGAAGCCGCGGATGATACCGCGGCGGCCGAGCTTGAGCAGGCACCAGTCATGGCCGGTGGTGCGCTTGCGGCGGGTTTCCCAGCCGTCCATCCATTTGCCGTTGTCGTCGTATTTGCCGGTGACGAAGAGCGCCGGATCGGGGTTGAGCATGCGCGAGACCTCGGCGAAGAAGTCGTCCGAGGCGAACAGGGCGCGGGCGCCGATGCGCGGGTTGGCGAGGTCCACCGAGCGGCGGGCCCAGTCGGGCAGGTCGGCGGCGGGGGCAACGATGATGCTTTGGGTGCTCATGGGGTGTGTCCGTATCAGGGCTGTTTCTTGTAGGGGTGATGTTCGATCCAGTGGCGGGCGATGTCCACCCGGCGGCAGATCCATACCCGGTCGTGGCGCTCGATATGGTCGAGGAAGCGTTGCAGGGCGCGGAAGCGGCCGGGGCGGCCGAGCAGGCGGCAGTGCATGCCCACGCTCATCATGGCCGGGCGCTCCTCGCCTTCTTCGTACATCAGGTCGAAGGTGTCGCGCAGGTACTGGAAGAATTCGTCGCCGTGGGAGAAGCCCTGCGGCAGGGCGAAGCGCATGTCGTTGGTGTCCAGGGTGTAGGGCACCACCAGGTGCGGCACCTGGCTGCCGTCGGTCTTGCGCACCTCGGTCCAGAACGGCAGGTCGTCGCCGTAGTAGTCGGAGTCGTAGAGGAAGCCGCCGTGGTCGGCCACCAGGCGCCGGGTGTTGGGCGAGTCGCGGCCGGTGTACCAGCCCAGCGGGCGCTCGCCGGTGAGGCGCTGGATGATCTCCATGCCCAGGCGCATGTGCTCGCGTTCCTCGGCCTCCGGCGTGTTCTGGTAGTGGATCCAGCGCAGGCTGTGGCAGGCGATTTCGTGGCCCAGTTCCTGGAAGGCGGCGGTGGCTTCCGGGTGGCGCTCCAGCGCCATCGCCACGCCGAAGATGGTCATCGGCAGGCCGCGGCGCTCGAACTCGCGCAGGAAGCGCCACACGCCGACGCGGGAGCCGTATTCGTAGATGGACTCCATCGACAGATGGCGGTCCGGGTAGCTGGCCGGGTTGAACATTTCCGACAGGAACTGCTCGCTGCCGGCGTCGCCATGTAGCACCGAGTTTTCGCCGCCTTCCTCGTAGTTGAGCACGAACTGCACCGCTACCCGGGCGCGGCCGGGCCAGTTGGCGTGCGGCGGGTTGCGACCGTAGCCGACGAGGTCGCGCGGGTAGCCGGAGGACGGGGCAGGGGAGGCGGGGGAGCTCATGGGCGCGTCTCCGGGCGGGCTTCAGGCGGCGCCGAGCAGGGCGTCGAGGCGGAAGCGGGCGATCTTGGCGATTTCATCCAGGCAGGTACGGAATTCGGCTTCGGCGTCGTTGCCGAGGCGGGCCTCGATGATATCCATGATCTGGTGGCGGCTGCGTCCCTTCACCGCGATCACGAAGGGAAAGCCGAAGCGGGAGCGATAGGCGGCGTTGAGGCTGCGCAGGCGCTGCAGCTCGTCGGCGGTGCAGCGGTCCAGGCCGGCGCCTTGCTGTTCGCCGGTGGAGGCCTGGGTGAGGGTGCCGGCGGCGGCTTCCTTGCCGGCCAGCTCCGGGTGGGCGCGGATGAGCGCCAGCTGCTCGGCGCGCCCGGCGCCCAGCATGGCGGCGCTCATGGCCTGGTGCAGCGCGTCCACGCTGGTGTAGGGGCGGGCGGCCCAGGCGCGCTCGGCGACCCAGGGCGAGTGTTCGAAGATATCGCCCAGGCGGCTGGAGAAGGCGGCGCAGTCCAGCGCGGAGAGGTCCGCGAGTTTTTGGGCGGTGGGGATGGCGGCGGTCATCATGGAGGGCTCGGTGTAAGCGTGGTTCTGCCGCTGGCCGCCGGCTGGCGGCCAGGAGAGGTTCAGTGGGGCGTTGCGTGTTGCGTCAGTCGGCGAGCCGGGCGCCCTGGGCGTGCCAGGTGGCGATCAGGCGGCGTTCCTCGTCGGTGATGTGGGTGAGATTGCCCAGCGGCATGTAGCCGCTGGCCACCGTCTCGGCGATCTTGGCGGCGTGCTGGCCGATCTCCTCCGGCGTCTGCAGCAGCACGCCCTTGGGCGGCTGGATGAAGCCCTCGTAGGTCGGCTGGGCGGCATGACAGGCAACGCAGCGCTGGTCCATCACCTGTTTCACCTGGGCGAAGGCCACCTTGTCGCCGCCGGCATCCACCTTTTCCGGCGCCATCAGCACCATCAGCAGCGCTAGCAGGGCGACGCCGCTGGCCGGCAGCCACCACTTCACCTGGCCGCGGTGGCGCAGCACGAAGAACTGCCGGATCAGCACGCCGGCGGCCATCATCACCAGCAGCACCAGCCAGCCGTTGGCGTGGCTGTAGGTCATCGGGTAGTGGTTGCTGATCATGGTGAACAGCACCGGCAGGGTGAAGTAGGTGTTGTGCACCGAGCGCTGCTTGCCGATCTGGCCGGGGCGCGGGTCCACCGGCTGGCCGGCGCGTATCTGCGCCACCATGCGTTTCTGGCCGGGGATGATGTGGATGAAGACGTTGGCCGCCATGATGGTGCCCAGCACCGCGCCCACGTGCAGGTAGGCGGCGCGGGCGGAGAACACCTGGTGCAGCGCCCAGTCGGCGAACACCACCAGCACGAAGATCAGCCCGGCCAGCAGCGTGTCGCGGCCGACCAGCAGTCGACAGAGCAGGTCGTAGATCACCCAGCCGGCGGCGAGGAAGCCGATGGAGATGGCGATGGCGGCCGGCGGCGTCAGCGCCATCACGTTGCGGTCTATGAGGTAGGAGGAGGCGCCGGCCCAATAGACGATGGCCAGCATGCCCATGCCGGACAGCCAGGTGGTGTAGGCCTCCCACTTGGACCAGTGAAGGTCCTGGGACAGCGGCTCGCCCTGCGGGCCGGTGAGGAATTTCTGGCTGCAGTAGAAGCCGCCGCCATGCACCGCCCACAGCTCGCCGAACACGCCGCGCTGCTTGTCCGCCGCCTTCTTGGGCGGTTTCAGCGAGGTGTCCAGCATGACGAAGTAGAAGGAGGCGCCTATCCAGGCGATGCCGGCGATCAGGTGCAGCCAGCGGACCAGCAGATTGGCCCAGTCGAGGAGATAGCTTTCCATGTGCGGTGCCGGCTCAACTGCCGCGGTAGGTGGAGTAGCTCCACGGCGAGACCAGCAGCGGCACGTGGTAGTGCTGGCCGGCCTCGGCGATGCCGAAGCGCAGCACCACCTCGCCGACGAAGGGCGGATCGGGCAGCTCGGCGCCGCCGGGGGCCTGGCGGAAGTAGGCGGTGGTGTCGAACACCAGCTCGTAGCGGCCGGCGGCGAAGGCGTCGCCTTCCAGCAATGGTGCGTCGCAGCGGCCGTCGGCGTTGGTCTGCGTGCTGGCGAGCAGGCAGCGCTCACCGCCGGCTTCCAGGCGGAAGACGGACACCGGAATGCCCTGGCCGGGGCGGCCCAGGGCGGTATCGAGCACGTGGGTGGTGAGTCTGCCCATGGCGGCAATTCCTGTTCATTCGTATCGGCCTCCAGTCTAGAAGCCTCGCGCCGCGTGCGGGCGGGGATGTCTGGATAACCGATATAAAGAACCGGATATTGTCCTGCGGGGGCGGACGTGCACCCGATGCCGGGTGCAGGCGCTAGAAGAAGCGGCCGAGCGCCCGCGTCAGCCAGCCGGCGTTCTTCTGCTCGTCCAGCGTTTCCTTGATCTGCGGGCTGACGGTGGCGACGTAGTCGCCGTCGTCGTGCTTGATGTGGTTGAGCAACCAGCTGCTGAGCAGGCGATGGATCTCGGAACCGACATCCTCGCCGCGCTTGAAGCGCTCGCGGTACTCCTCCACCCGGCGGGTGAAGAGCTGGTGCACCCGTTTGTGCGCCTTCAGGTAGGCGTAGCCGGATTCCTCCAGCAGCGTCTCTTCGAAGGCGAAGTGGGAAATGGTGTAATCGACGAGATCGTCCAGCACGCGGCCTACGGTGGGAAGGTCGCCCTGGCTGCGGACGGTTTCGAGCTGATTTACGTAATCGACCAGTCTTCTGTGCTGGTCATCTATGACCGCGATCCCTGTGTCGAGATCGGGTGTCCATGTGAGACTCACTGGCTTTCCATGTTTGGGGGCTGGAAAGCCAATGAATCTATCATGGTGCACCGTAGCAAACGGCCTTGATGGCCTGGATTCAGGTTACGGTTATGTTACGGATCATTTCAGGTGCAGCGTGCCGACCGGCTCGACCCAGCGCACGCCGTTGCGCGCCAGCCACTCGCCGGCGATGCTGTCCTGCCGCAGGGTGGCGTCCAGAAATGCGGTGCTGATGGCCTGTACCGCGATCACCGGACGCTGACGATCGCCCCCGCCGGCTCCGCCCGGACCTTCGCCGCCAGGGCGGCCGCCGCGGCTCATTTCACCGCCGCCGCCCATGCCGCCGCCGGGGCCGCCTCCCCCCATCCCGCCGAAGCCACCGCTTCCGCCGCCCATGCCTCCGCCCGGCCCACCCATGCCGCCTCCGGAGCCACCGAAACCACCACCGGAGCCGCCATCGCCACCCGGCCGGCCACGTCCGCCGCCCTGGCCTTCCTCACGCTTGGGTGCGTCGGCGCCGTTCAGCAGGGTGTAGTTGCCGGCGTTCAGCACCAGCTGGAACTTGTTCCCCTCCGGCATGTAGCGGAAGGGCGCCTGCCGCACGGTGGGGGTGATGCCCAGGCCGTAGCGGTCTTCATCGGCGTCGCCGGTCACCACCAGCGCCGGCGCCAGGATGTCGCGGTAGCGCTCGCTGAGGCCGCCGGCAGCCATGTTCACATGCGGGCTGAACACCGCCACCGCGGTGAGGCCGGGCAGGGTTGCCGGTTCGCGGGTTTCGGCGGCGGAGTCGCCGCGCGCCGGGCCGCGGGCTTCTCGGTAACGCTCGCCGGCCAGCGCCAGCGCGGTCTGCGCGCCCAGCTCGAAGCCGACCACCGCGATGCGCGAGGTATCCACGCAGGCGTACATGCCGCCGTCTTTGCCCTCGGCGGCGGCACGCTGGCGGATGGCCTCCAGCGTGCTGCGCACCGCTTCGCTGCGCTCGGCCAGCTGCGCGCTGCCGAAGCGGCTGCGGGCGAGCTGGTCGAAGGCGCCGCGGCGGGCGTCGGGCGAGGACCACACCTGCGGCCCGTCGGCCTGCCGCTGTATGCCCAGCACCGCATAGCCGGCCTGCGCCCAGGTGGTGCGCCACAGCGGCGCGGCGCGAGAGGTTTCGCCCAGGCCGGGCAGGTAGATCACCAGCGGATAACGGCCGGGCGTGGCGGGGCAATCCAGGCTGAGGTCTATGCCGGTGCCGTCGTCGCCGATATGGGCGTCGCGGTGGGTGACCGGCAGATTGCGCTCCGGGTGGTAGCCGCGCTCGGCAAAGCGCCGGGCTTCGGCTTCCGCCTGTTCGCTGGGATCGGGGCGGGAGGCGCAGGCGCCGACCGCGGCGGTCAGCGCGAGAAGTAGCGGCAGCAGGCCGCGGGCGGGCTTCATCGGTGGGGATACTCCGTTGAAGCGCTCAGCGCGCCTGGCCGTCTTGCGGCGGCGGGGTGACCAGAGCCGGTCCGCGCGGCGAGCGGCGGTCGTCGGCACCGGGGCCGCGACGCTCGTCGCCATCCGGCCCGCGGCGGCCTTCCTTGCGGCTTTCGAGCAGGCGGCGCTGGTCGGCGTCCAGTACCGAGTAGAGGCGGTGGGCGGTTGCCAGCCGGCTCTGCTGCTGGGCGGCTTCGGCCTTGGCCAGCGCTTCGGTCAGGCTGCGCACCTTGGCTTCGTTGTAGTTGACGACCAGATCCGCCTCGCGCAGCGCCTCATGGGCGGCACGCACCGCCTTCGCCTGCTTGCGCGCCTGCGGCGCCTGCTGGTGCAGGATGTCGAAGATGCGGTCGCGCTGTTCCTCGCTCAGCTGCAGGCCGTGCAGGAAGGGCGGCGGGCCATCCATCTCGCCGAAGCCGGGGCCGAAGCCTTCCGGGCCGAGGCCACCGAAACCGGGGCCGCCAGGGCCGCCGTGGAAGTCGGGCGGCGGGCCGGCGCGATCCATTTCCTGCATCGGCGGCATGGGCGGACGCTGCTGCCCGTCGGCGGGTTCGGCCCGGCTGACGAGGGAGACGGCGAGCAGGCTGCCGAGCAGGGCGAGGCGCAGCGTGTGGGCGACTTTGGTGCGCAGGCGGGGGGCCGGTCGTGACATGGAAGACTCCGTGGCGGTTGAGATGCGGCGCGGGGGGCGCCGTGGCGGAGCGAACTATGCGCGGCAGGGGTGTTAACCGCCGTAGGAGCGGGTAAAGCTGGGTAAAGAGTCGGTGTCCGCCCTTGTACTCAATGTGCCGCGGACTATCATCCGGCTCCGGAACAAGCCCCACTGGTAGCCCCGCCCATGCCCCCCGATCCCCGAGTCCTGCTGGTTGACGATGATGTGGAACTCAGCCGCATGCTGATGGAGTACATGGCCGGCGAGGGCTTCGATGTGCACGCGGTGCATGACGGCGAGGCCGGTATCGGCCAGGCCCTGTCCGGCAGCTATGACCTGGTGGTGGTCGATGTGATGATGCCGCGGCTGAACGGGGTGGAAGTGCTGCGCCGCATCCGCGCCCGCAGCGGCCTGCCGGTGCTGATGCTGACCGCCAAGGGCGACGACATCGACCGCGTCGTCGGCCTGGAACTCGGCGCGGACGACTATGTGCCCAAACCCTGTTTCCCGCGTGAACTGGTGGCCCGGGTGCGCGCCATCCTGCGCCGCACCCAACGCGAGCCCGGCGGCGAGGACCTCAACGCGCCGCTGGAAGTGGCGCCGCTGGTGCTGTGGCCGCAAAAGCGCTCGGTGGAGTGGGACGGCGCGCCGCTGGCCCTCACCAGCACCGAGTTCAACCTGCTGGAAGTGCTGGTGCGCCACGCCGGCCGGGTGGTGAGCAAGGGCGACCTTTCCGAGCAGGGTCTGGGCCGGCCGCTGGCGCGCTACGACCGCAGCATCGATGTGCACCTCTCCAGCCTGCGCCACAAGCTGGGCCGCTATGCCGATGGCCGCTCGCCGATAGAGACGGTGCGCGGCATCGGCTACCAATACCTGCGGGAGTAAGCGGTGGGCCGCCTGTTCTGGAAGTTCTTCTTCGCCTTCTGGGTCGCGCTGGTGAGCGCGGCGGTGGCGGTGGGCATAGGTGTGTCCCTGCACCAGCGAGGCGAGGACGAAGTCGCGCGCGAACGCGCCCCGCTGGAAGACCCCCGCGCCCGCTTCATCGTCGAAGCCGCCTCCGGCCTGCTGCACAGCGCCGGCCCGACGGTGCTGGCCGACGTGCTGCGCGAATGGCGGCTGGAACGGGCAGACGGCCTGCTGGTGGTGGATGCTGCCGGCCACGAGCTGCTGGATCGTCCGGTGCCGGCACCGGCGCTGGTACGCGCCCGCCGCGCGGTGGCGACTTCCACCACCCATGAGGCGGTGCGCGAAGTGGCGCTGGCTGATGGCGGCAAATATCTGCTTTTCATGGCCGCCGCGCCGGAACCGCCGCCGCCGCCGCGCGACATGCCGCCGCGCCCGCCCAACCGGGCGCTGCCCATCGCCGCCGGCCTGATCGCCAGCCTGGCCTTCAGCGCCTGCCTCGCCTGGTACCTGGCCAAGCCGATACGCAACCTGCGCTGGGCCTTCGAGGCCGCCGCCTCCGGCCACCTGGAAACCCGGGTGCAGCCGCTGATGGGCAGCCGCCGCGACGAGATCGCCGACCTCGGCCGCGACTTCGACCGCATGGCCGGCCGCCTGCAGAGCCTGCTGGCGGCCCAGCGCCGCCTGCTGCACGACGTCTCCCACGAGCTGCGCTCGCCGCTGGCCCGGCTGCAGGTGGCCATCGGCCTGGCCCGGCAGCGGCCGGACAGCCTGGGCACCTCGCTGGACCGCATAGAGCGCGAAGCTGGCCGGGTGGATGAGCTGGTCGGCGAGCTGCTCACCCTGTTCCGGCTGGATGCCGGCATGGGCGAACTGCTGCCGCCGGAAACGGTGGACCTGGTGGAGATGGTGGCGGCGATCGCCGAGGACGCCGGCTTCGAAGCCCGCAACAGCGGCCGCCTGCTGACGCTGTCGGTGGCTGGCGAAGCGCTGTGCCGCGCCCAGGCGGCCTTGCTCTACCGCGCCTTCGAGAACGTGATCCGCAACGGGGTGAAATACACCGCGGAAGGCTCGGCGGTGGAGGTGGAGGCCGGCCTCACCGCTGACGGCCACTTCCGCCTGCTGGTGGCGGACCGTGGCCCCGGCGTGCCGGAGGCGGACCTGGAGGCCATCTTCGAGCCCTTCTACCGCAGCGGTGGCGGCAGCGGCGTGGTCGGCTTCGGCCTCGGCCTGGCGATCGCCCGCGGCGCGGTGCTGCTGCACGGCGGCAGCATACGCGCGGCGGTGCGCGAGGGCGGCGGCCTCAAGGTGGAGATCCTGCTGCCGCTGCAGGCCGAGGCGGCCTACGCCTGAGGCGGCGCCGGCTTACTTCAGGTTGGCGCCGTTGAACAGCACCACCTGGTCGGCGACGAAATTCACCGTGACATGGCGGTTCTCGTCGCCCCAGGTGCAGGTCTTCACCGTCAGCAGATCGCTGCAGCCGGACGGATCGCCGAACAGCGCCTTCACCTCGGTGTAGCTCATGCCCACCTTCAGCCGCTCGTAATTCGCCGCGGTGAGCTTGGTGCAGGCGCCCAGCAGCAGGATGAGGGCGGCAAGGGCGGTGATCGACAGGGTCTGGCGGCTGTGGCGCATGGGCGACTCCGGATGGGCTTGGGGGAGGGCCGATTATCAGCGCAAAGCGTGATGGTGTGGTTTGGGGTTTGCCCCTGCCGACGCTGGTGTCGCGCAGGTAAGTTCATCGCGCCGCCGGTGTGGCCGTATCTCCCTCTCCCCTCGAGGGAGAGGGCTTGTACAGACCGGAGACATGGGTAACGGGTGTTCGGAGACATAGGTAACGCTTCAGGCTTGCGCGGACTGCTGCTCGCGCAAGTCCAGAGCGGATGGCAGCGTCCCCGGTCATGCGCCACATGGCCCTTGAAATCCATCTGCCACAGCAGGTTGGACTCGGGATGCTCGAAGCGCTGCCAGGGGCCGCCGGCCTGCGCCAGCCGCCCATGCCGCCTGAGGATCGCCGTCACCGTGCTAGGTGAGGGCACCTCCGGCACGCCCAGATCCGACAGGCGCCGCGCCAGCTTGCGCCCACCCCAGGCCGGATGCAGGTCGCGCAACGCCAGCACCTGCTCCCACCCCCGCACCCATGCGCTGAGGGCTGATTTCCGTGAGCGCCGGCCTCTCTCCCGCGAGGAGAGAAAGCACGGCATATCCCCTAGCGCGGCGGTAGCGGAATGCGTTCCTCGTCGTCCCCGGGAATGGTCGGGAAGCGTTCCGCTGCCCAGTCGGCCTTGGCCTCTTCCAGGCGTTCCTTCCGGCTGGAGACGAAGTTCCACCAGATGAAGCGCGGGCCGTCCAGCGGCGCGCCGCCCACCAGCACCGCCTGGGCGCCGGCCTGGGCCTGCACGCGCACTTCCTTGCCGGGCGCGAGGATGGCGAGGTGGCGCGGCGTCACCACCTCGCCGTCGAGGTTCAGCTGGCCGGCGATGACGTAGAGCGCGCGCTCCGCATGTTCCGCCGGCACGGTCCAGTGGCCGTCGGCTTCCCAGCGCAGGTCCATGTAGATCATTGGCGAGCTGACTTCCACCGGCGATTGGTGGCCGCCGCTGCTGCCGGCCATCAGGCGCAGGCGCAGCGGGCCTTCCTGCCAACAGGGCAGGCTGTCCGCCGCGTGGTGGTGGAAGGCGGGCGGGCATTCTTCCGCTGCGCGCGGCAGCGCCACCCAGAGCTGCAGGCCGTGGCTGCGCCAGTCGTGGCCGCGGTTTTCCTCGGTGGCGCGCTCGGAATGGACGATGCCGCGGCCGGCGGTCATCCAGTTGATGTCGCCGGGGCAGATGCGCTGTACCGAGCCCAGGCTGTCCCTGTGCATCATCTCGCCCTCGAACAGGTAGGTGACGGTGGCGAGGCCGATGTGGGGATGCGGGCGCACGTCGATGTTCTGGCTGGCGTCGATGTCGGTGGGGCCGAAGTGGTCGAAGAACACGAAGGGGCCGACATAGCGCTGCGGATGGCCGGGCAGCAGGCGGCGGACGATGAAGCCGCCGCCCAGCTCTTTCTCATGGCCGGCATAGACGTGCGGAACGGTGGGGCTGGGGAGGGTCATCGCTTCGGGCTCCGGCGGGAGGGGTGAGGGCAGGCCGGCTGGCGCGGGCGCCGCGGCGCGTGGTTCGCGCAGGTTAGCAGCAGGCCGGCCGCGCTCGCCAGTGGGCGCGGGGCGGGCGTTCCGCCGCCGCCGGGTGGCGTCGCCGCGCCCGGCCGGCGCGGTGGCAGCCTTGTTTGTGCCTTGTGAGCCACCCATACTGGACAGGCTCCATCCACTTCGCCTAGTCGCCCTGTCGCTATGCTGATGCGGATACATCTTGCCGCGGTGCTCATCATTCTCGCCGCCACCGCGGCAGCCCTCCTGATCCAGGCCGGTCCGGCCGAACCCGATCCCCTGCAGCGCTGGCGTGCGGGCGAAGCCCTGCGCGTGGGCTATGCGCTGGAGCCGCCCTTCGCCTACCTGGACGCCAGCGGCCGGGTGACCGGCGAGGCGCCGGAGGTGTGGCGGGTGGTGGCGCAGGAGCTGAACGGCGGGCCGGTGATCTGGGAGCATGTGGAGTTCGGCAGCCTGATCCACGAGCTGGAGGCGGGCCGTATCGATGTGATCGCCACCGGCTTGTTCGCTACGCCTGAACGGGCGAAGCGGCTGGCTTTTTCCCATCCCACGGCGCGTGTCTGCCCCGCGTTGTTGGTGCAGGCGGGCAATCCCTTGCAACTGCGCAGCTATGCGGACGTGGCTGCCCACCCGCAGGCGCGGCTGCTGGTGGTGGCCGGCGCGGTGGAAGGAGAGCAGGCGGTGCTGGCCGGGGTGCCGGCGGCGCGCTTGCGGGCCTTTCCGGATGCCGAGAGCGCGCTGGTGGCGCTGCAGCAGCATGCGGCGGACGCGCTGGCGCTGTCGGCGGTGTCGTTGCGGCGGGCGCTGGCAGGGGCTGGCAACCATGGCCTGGAGCTGGTGCCCCAGGCCCAGGGCGTGGCCGGGCTGCCGGCTTTCGCTTTCCGCCCGGCCGACCATGCGTTGCGGGAAGCCGCCGACAGCGTGCTGGAAGGCTTCCTCGGCAGCGAACGCCACGCCACTTTGATCGCCCGCTTCGGCTTCAGCCGCGCCGAGCTGCCGGGCCGTGACGGAGGCTGCGGCTGATGACCGCCAGATCCAGCCGCAGCGGCGGCAGCGAGCGTTATGTGCGGGGCGGCATGCTGCTGCTGGTCGCCACCGTGGTCATGGTGCTGCTGGTGCTGGGCATGATGAGCTGGTCCGCGCTGCGCTGGGACGCCACGCTGCGCGAGAGCGTGGTGCCGCTGGACAGGTTGGCCCTGTCGCGCCAGTCGGTGATCCAGGCGGAGCTGTTCGCCGAGCGGGTGCTGGCGGGCGATCCGTCCAGCTCGCCGGAGCTGGTGCTGGGCAACCTGGAGCGGGCGGTGCATGCCGGCCGCGACCTCGCCAGCGGCCGGGTGCGGCTGGCCGGCATGAGCGACCGCCATCCGGCCTCGCCGGAGTTGAAGGCGGCGGTGGCGGAGTACCTGGAAGTGCTGCAGACCATGTCGGAGCGGGTGAAATCCCGCATCGCCTCGCCCGGGCAGGTTTCCGGGCTGGACCTGCGCGCGCTGCACGGCCCCTTCGCCAGCAGCGCGATGCGGGTGGAAGTGGCGCTGCTGCAGGAGATGGAGGCGCGGCGCCAGTTCCAGCGCGAGCTGGACCGCATCAACCTCTTCCTCGTCTGCGGCCTGGCGATCGGTTTCATCTGGTTCCGCTACCGGGCGGAGAAGCAGCGCCTGAACGCGCTCAACGACGTGCTGGCGGGCAAGGAGCGGCTGCGCGCCTTCGCCGACGCGCTGCCCGAGGTGGCCTTCCTGCTGGATGCGCAGGGGCGCCACCTGGAGGTGTTCGGCAGCGGCAAGGTGGTGGCCGGCCGGCGAGAGCGGGTGGTCGGCATGGGCCTGCACGAGCTTTATCCGCCGGAGCAGGCGGAGGCCTTTGCCGGGGTGATCGCCCGCGCGCTGCGCGAGGGCCGGGTGGTGAGCCATGAATACAGCCTGCGGGCGATGGCGGAGGAGGGCGCGGAGGACGGTGGCGGGCCGCGCCAGTTCGAGGCACGGGTGGCGCCGGTGGCGGATACCGACCGGGTGGTGTGGGTGTCCTGGGACGTTACCGAGCGCCGCGCCGCCGAGCGCCGGGTGGCGGACCTCTCCCGCCTGTACAACCTGCTCAGCCAGGTGAATCACGCCATCGTGCTGACCTCCGACCGGGCGGCGCTGTTCGCGCGGGTCACGGCGGTGTCGGTAAGCAGTGGCGGCTTCCTCGCCGCCTGGGTGGCGGTGCCGCTGGGCGGCCAGTTGCAGCCGGTGGCGGTGGCCGGCACGGCGCCGGAGTTGCTGAACGGCTGGGCGCTGCCGCTGGCGAACTACGAGATGGCGCGGGCGGGAGAGCCGGCGGACGAGTCAGCGGACAAGTCAGGCGCCGCCGAGAGCCACGCCGCTCCGCGGGCCCGCGAACTCCTCACCGAGCAACTCGCGCCGCTGCAGATCGGCTGGCGCGGGCAGGCGGCCGAGGCCGGCGCCAGCCGCTTCATTGCCATTCCGCTGCATTGCGAGGGCGAGTTCGCCGGCCTCATGGGCCTGCTCTCCGCCGCGCCGCAGCCGGCGGGCGAAGAGGAAGCGGCGCTGCTGGGCGAGGTCGGCGACGACATTTCCTATGCGCTCACCCAGTTCGCCCGTGAGGCCGAGGCCAGGCGCAAGGACGAACGCATCCTGCTGCATGCCGCCGCGCTGGAAGGCACCCGCGACGGGGTGATGGTGACCGACGCCGAGGCCCGCATCGTGTCGGTGAACCGCGCCTTCACCGAGATCACCGGCTACACCGAGGACGAAGTGCTGGGCCGCACGCCGGCGCTGCTGCGCTCCGGCCGGCATGACGAGGCTTTCTTCCACACCCTGTGGGTGACGCTGAAGAGCGTGGGCCACTGGCAGGGCGAGCTGTGGAACCGGCGCAAGAACGGCGAGGTGGCGCCGCAGTGGATGTCCATCAGCGCGGTGCGCGGCGGTGCCGGCGAGGTCGGCCACTACGTTGGCGTGTTCACCGATATCAGCCAGCTGCGCCAGTTCGAGGAGCGGGTGACCCATCTCGCCCAGTATGACCCGCTTACCGACCTGCCCAACCGCATGCTCATCGGCGCCCGGCTGCAGCACGCGGTGGAGTCGGCCGGGCGCGACCGCCATGTGGTCGGCGTGCTGTTCATCGACCTCGACCGCTTCAAGAACATCAACGACGCGCTGGGCCACGACGCCGGCGACGAGCTGTTGTCGGCGGTCGCCTCCCGCCTGTCCGGCCGCTACCGCAGCGAGGACACCCTGGGCCGCTACGGTGGCGACGAGTTCGTGCTGGTGCTCGCCCAGCTGCGCCATGCCGCCGACGCGGCAGCCATCGCCCGCGACCTGCTGACCGCGCTGGACCAGCCCTTCGTGCTGCACACCGGCCGCGAGATCTACATCAAGGCCAGCATCGGCATCTCCATCTTCCCGGACGATGGCGACAGCCCGGCCGGCCTGATCCAGGACGCGGACGCCGCCATGTACCAGGCCAAGCACGCCGGCCGCAACACCTTCCGCTTCTACCAGGAGGCCTTCACCCGTAGCGCCGACGCCCGCCTGTCGCTGGAATCCCGCCTGCGCCGGGCGCTGGAGGGCGAGGGCTTCGAGATGTACTACCAGCCCTTCGTGGACGTCGCCAGCGGCCGCATCGTCGGCGCCGAGGCGCTGGTGCGGCTGAAGCCGGACGGCGGCCCCTACATCGGCCCGGCGGAGTTCATTCCGCTGCTGGAGGAATCCGGTCTCATCGTCGATCTGGGCACCTGGGTGCAGCGCCGCGTCTGCCGCCAGGGGCGGGAATGGCTGGACCAGGGGCTGGATTTCGAGCGGCTGGCGGTGAATCTGTCGGCGGAGGAGGTGAGGCGCGGCGGCGTGGTCGAGCGCCTGCGCGACATCCTGGCGGAGACCGGCTTCCCGGCGGCGAAGCTGGAGATCGAGATCACCGAATCCGGCCTGATCCACCGCGGCGCCGAGGCGCTCGCCTTCCTGCACGACCTCAAGGGCCTGGGCGTGCAGCTGGCGATAGATGACTTCGGCACCGGCTATTCCTCGCTCGCCTACCTGAAGCGCTTCCCGGTGAGCAAGCTGAAGATAGACCGCAGCTTCATCAGCGACCTGCCGGATGACCACAGCGACGCCCAGCTCACCACCACCATCATCGAACTGGCGCGCAACCTCGGCCTCAACGTGCTCGCCGAAGGCGTGGAAACCGAGGCCCAGCGCGCCTTTCTCGCCGAGCGGGGCTGCGATGTCTACCAGGGTTATCTGTGCAGCCCGCCGGTGCCGGCGGAACAGTTCGCCGGGCGCTTCCTCGGCGAGTCTGGCTCTCACACGCCAGCCCGCGGCTGAAGCCTGCCGGCTTGACGCCGGGCCGCCCCCCGGGCCACCCTCGGCCTCCGTTTCTGTTTCCACCCGGTGCGGCGCAGGTCAGCCGCTGCGACTCCTGCACGCGGTAGAGGGCGGGAAGCGGGCGGGAGGAGGGCGGCAAGAGCACGCCACAGCGCGAACCGCCAGACTCCCTCTCCCCTCGAGGGAGAGGGCAGGGGAGAGGGGGCGCCCCGCAGGGGCGGCTGCGATTCAGCTCAATGGCCGTTCCCTCCGCTCCCCCTCCCCCCGCCCCAGCCCTGTGGCCTGCATGCCACAGGGCGCTCCGGCAGGTGAAGCGGTGCTTCGCTTTTCCACCTCCGCCCCGCGAGGGAGAGGCGGAAAACACCACGCCATTCCAATCGTCATGGATGCCCGATTTGTTTTTCATCGCAGTGACCACCATGGCCAGCGGCCTTCTCAACGCCCTGTCCGCCCGCAGCTCCGGCTTTTGCAGGGCCTTGATCCCCGCCTTGGTCCTGAGCGGTCTGCCCTTTCCGCTGCAGGCCGCCGCGCCGTTGGTCGCGGTCGACTTCGGCCACACCCTGGCCGCCCATGGCGCCACCAGCGCCCGCGGGCGCGGCGAGTTCTACTTCAACCGCGAGCTGGGCGAGGCGCTGGTGGCGGCGCTGCGCGAGCGCGGGCTGCGGGTGCGCATCGTCAATGGCGATGGCCGCATCGAGTCGCTGCGGGCGCGGCCAGCGGCGGCGGAGGGGGCGGATCTGCTGGTCTCCATCCACCATGACTCGGTCAGCGCCCAGCTGCTCGATGCCTGGGAGTGGCAGGGCCGGCAGCTGGACTACAACGACGACTACGCCGGCCACTCCCTGTTCGTGTCGCGCGACAACCCGGACACCGCCCGCAGCATCCTGTGCGCCCGCGCCATCGGCGCCCGGCTGCAGCGCATGGGTTTCGTGCCCACGCACAAGAACGGCCTGCAGCGCGCTTACGCCGACCGCGAGCTGGCGGTGCATTACTACGATGGCCTCGCGGTGCTGCGCCATGCGCGCATGCCGGCGCTGCTGTTCGAGGCCGGCGTGATCAAGAACCGGGACGAGGAGCTGCTGCTGGCCGACCCCGCCTACCAGGCGAAGATGGCCGACGGCATGGCGACCGCCATCGCCGCCTGCCTGCAAAGCGGTCAGCCGGTGGACGACGAGGCGGGCGCGGACCGGCCGGATGTGCTGCCGCCAGCGCCGGCGGGGTATTGAGGCGGGCGGCGCTTGCCGCCTGATAGCGGCCGGCCCGGCATGGCGCGAGCACGGGCGTGGACGAAAAAACGCCGGCCCGGGAAGTCCTCCTCCCGGGCCGGCGTTTCCTTTTCAAGCCGGCAAGAGCCGGGGCGCTCAGGCCATCGGCTCAGGCAGGCAGCGCTGCAATCACGGCAGCTTGAAGCGCACGTTGGCCGTCTTGCCGTTGCCCATCTTCACCGTGGCGACCACGCGGGCGCCGTCGAGGGTGAACGCGCCGCGGGCTTCCAGGCGGTCTTCCAGCGTCGCCAGCGAGACTTCGCTGCGGTTGCCGCCGGCCAGCATGGTGAGCTTGCCGCTGACGCCGGCGAGTTTGGCCGGCTGGCCGTGGTCGCGGACGTAGAGCGAGATCACGTCCGGTCGGGCGACCAGCTCGAAGTCCAGGTCGGCGGCTTCCGTCACCTGGCCGCCGTGCTGCGGTTCGTGAGCATGCTCGTCGCCGTGGGCATGGGCGCCGGCCGGCAGCAGCACGGCGCAGGCGAGCAGGGCGGCGATCAATCCTTTCTTCATGGGAACTCCTTTGCGTTCAGCTTGGATGGAATGCGGATGGAGGGGGCTGGCTTCAGAAGGCATTGTTGTCGGCGTCGTCCAGCAGGCGCTCGGCGCTTTTGCGGCCGAACAGCCAGAACATGGCCGGCGTCAGGAAGGTGTCCAGCAGGGTGGAGCTGACCAGGCCGGAGAAGATCACCACCGCCACCGGATGCAGGATCTCGGTGCCCGGCTGCTCCGCCTCGAACAGCAGCGGCGCCAGCGCGAAGGCCGCCACCAGCGCGGTCATCAGCACCGGCGTCAGCCGCTCCAGCGAGCCGCGCACGATCATCGCATGATCGAAGCGCTCGCCCTCGAAGCGCATCAGGTTGATGTAGTGGCTGATCTTCAGGATGCCGTTGCGCGCCGAGATGCCGGCCAGGGTGATGAAGCCGATCAGCGCCGCCACGGAGAGCGGCTGGCCCGACAGCCACAGGCCGATCACGCTGCCCACCAGCGCCAGCGGCACGTTGGCCATGATCAGCGCCGCCAGCGTGGCCGAGCGGTAGCGGCTGTACAGCACCAGGAAGACCATGGCCGCCGATACCAGCGACAGCAGCGCGATCAGCCCGGCCGCTTCCTCCTGCGCCTGGAACTGCCCGCCCAGGGTGACGAAGTAGCCCTCCGGCAGCGGCTGCGCGGCCACCGCGGCGCGGATGTCTTCCACCACTTCGGACAGCGGCCGGCCCTGGGCATTGGCCGACAGCACGATGCGGCGGCGGCCGTCGTCGCGCACGATCTGGTTGGGGCCGTCGGCATCGTCGATGCGCGCCAGCTTCTCCAGCGGCACCCGGCCCAGCGGCGTCTCGATCGGCAGTTGCGCCAGGCCCTGCAGCGTGCGGGTGTCCTCCGGCAGGCGCAGCACCAGGTTGAAGCGGCGGTTGCCCTCGATCACCTGCGTTACCGTTTCGCCGCCCACCAGGGTCTGCAGGCTGGCCAGCAGCTGTGCCGAGGAAAGGCCGTACTGCGCCACCGCGGCGTGATCCACCACCACCTTGATCTGCGGCGCCAGCACCTGCTTCTCCACCTCCAGGTCGGCCAGGCCGGGAATGGCGGCCAGCCGCGCGCGCAGCGCATCCGCCTGGGTGCGCAGGGTGTCCAGATCCTCGCCGAACAGCTTGATGGCGATCTGCGCCCGCACGCCGGACAGCATGTGGTCGATGCGGTGGGAGATGGGCTGGCCCAGGCTGGCCGACACCGGCAGCACCGCCAGGCGGCGGCGCAGATCGGCATAGACCTCGTCCAGCGGCCGCGTCAGCTCGGATTGCGGCACCAGCTTCACGTCCAGCTCGGACACATGCACCCCTTCCGCATGCTCGTCCAGCTCCGCCCGGCCGCTGCGGCGGCCGACGTGCACCACCTCCGGCACGCCCGCCACCAGCCGCTCCGCCTCGGAGGCGACGCGTATGGATTCCGACAGGGTGACGCCGGGGTTGAGCCTCAGGCCGATCAGCAGCGAGCCCTCGTTGAAGGGCGGCAGGAAGGTGGTGGGGAAGAGGGGCACGGTGAGCGCCGCCGCCAGCGCCGCCACCGCGCCCAGGCCAACCGCCGCCTTGGGCGCCTGCAGCACCTTCTGCAGGCCGCTGGCGTAGTGCGTCTTCAGCCAGCGCACCAGGCGCGGATCGCCGTGGTCCAGGTTCTTCATCCGCGGCAGCAGGTAGAAGGCCAGCACCGGCGTCAGCGTCACCGACACCAGCATGGAGGCGAGGATGGAGACGATGTAGGCGATGCCCAGCGGCACGAAGAGCTTGCCCTCCATGCCCGGCAGCGCGAACAGCGGCACGAACACCAGCACGATGATCAGCGTGGCGTAGACGATGGCCGAACGCACCTCCAGCGTGGCCCGCGCCACCAGCTCCAGCGGATGCAGGCGGGGGCTGTGGCGCTGGTTCTCCTTCAGGCGGCGCAGCACGTTCTCCACCCCTACCACCGCGTCATCCACCAGCTCGCCGATGGCGATGGCGATGCCGCCCAGCGTCATGGTGTTGATGGACAGGCCGAAGTAGCGGAACACCAGCACCGTCACCAGGATGGACAGCGGAATCGCGGTGAGCGAGATCAGCGTGCTGCGGAAGTTGCCGAGGAAGAGGAAGAGCACCACCGCCACCAGCACCGAGGCCGCCACCAGCTTGCCCTGCAGGTTGCCGATGGAGGACTCGATGAAGTCCGCCTGGCGGAAGGTGACGCGCGGCGCCTCCATGCCTGCCGGCAGCGCGCCGCGCATGTCGGCCAGCGCCGCTTCGATGTTGCGGGTGAGGGCGACGGTGTCCGCGCCCGGCTGCTTCTGCACGCCGAGGATGACCGCCGGCCGGCCGCCGAAGCCGGCGTCGCCGCGGCGTATCGCCGGTGCGAAGCCTACCTCGGCGACCTGGCGCAGGCGTATGGAGCGGCCGTCGCGGGCGGTCAGCGCCAGGTTCTGCAGGTCTTCCAGGCGCTCGCTGCGGCCCAGGTGGCGGATCAGGTATTCACGCCCGTTCAGCTCCTTGAAGCCGCCGCTGGTGTTGGCCGCGTAGCCCAGCAACGCCGCCTCCACCTGGTCCAGCGTGATGCCCAGCGCCGCCATGCGCTGCGGGTCCGGTTCCACCTGGAACTGGCGCACCTCGCCGCCGATGGGGATCACCTGGGCGACGCCGGGTATCGCCATCAGCCGCGGCCGCAGCGACCAGTCGGCGTACTCGCGCACCGCCATCGGCTGGATCTTGTCCGGGTCTATCGGGATCGCCACCAGCATGATTTCGCCCATGATGGAGCTGACCGGCCCCATGCGCGGCACGATGCCGGCGGGGAAGTCCGCTTCCAGCGAGGCCAGCCGCTCGCCCACCAGCTGGCGGGCGCGGTAGATCTCGGTATCCCAGCTGAAGGAGACATAGACGAAGGACAGCCCGGCGCTGGACACCGAACGCACCGACTCCACGCCCGGCAGCCCGTTCATCGCCGTTTCCAGCGGAAAGGTGAGCAGTTGTTCGACCTCTTCCGGCGCCATGCCGCCGGCCTCGGTCATGATGGTGACGGTGGGTTTGTCGAGGTCGGGGAAGACATCCACCGGGGTGCGCGCCAGCTGCAGCGCGCCATAGAGCATGAGTACCGCGCTGGCGGCGAGCACCAGCATGCGGTTGCCCAGGCTGGCCTGGAGTAGCCACTTGAACATTGCGGCGCCTCCTTCAGCGGACCTGGCCGACGAGGGCGGCGCCTTCGCTCACCACCCGCTCGCCGGCGGCGAGGCCGGACAGCACCGCGCTGCGCGCCCCGTCCAGCGGCGCCACCGACACCACCCGCGGCTCGAAGCGCTCCGGCGCCTGCTTGATCCACACCATGGTCTGGTTGGCGGCATTGCGGCTCAGCGCCGCGCTGGGCACCGCCACGCCGCGGCGGGTGCTGCGCGTCTGCACCACCACCTTCACCGGCTGGCCGATGGCATAGGCGGCAAGGCCGTTGCCCTCGGCGCGGAACACCAGCGGCAGCGCCTGCTCGCGCAGGATGCGGCCGGCACCGATGAAGTTCAGCGGCAGCGCGGCCGTGCCGCCCGACGCCGATGCGCGCGGCGGCACCAGCGTGGCGCTGCCGACGTCGGCGGCCAGCGCGGCGTCGAAGGCCAGCGCTTCCACCTGCATGCGGGCGGGATCGACGATTTCGAACAGCGTTTCGCCGGCGGCGACCACCTGGCCGGATACCGCGGCGGCGCTGGCGATGACGCCGGCCACCGGGGCGACCAGGGTTTCGCGCGCGCTGAGGCCGGCGGCCAGGGAACTGGCGCGGGCGGCGAGGCTGTCGCGCTCGCTGGCGGCGGCTTCGAGGTCGCGGCGCGGCACCGTGTCCGCCAGTTCCTGCAGGCGGGCGAGGCGCTTGTCCGCCAGCGCCAGCGCGCTGCGGGCTTCGGCGAGCTGGGCCTGCTGGCCGGCGCGCTCCAGCGCGGCGGCGCTGGCCACTACATGGGCCAGCACCTCGCCCTTGGCCACCGTCTGGCCGACGCCCGGCAGGCCGCGCGGGCCGGCTTCCAGCCGGCCGCCCTGGGTGGGCTGCACCCGGCCGCCGGCGTTCGGGTCCAGCGTCACCGTGGCGGCCAGTTCCACCGCCTGCGGCAGATCGGCTTCGGCCGCGACGACGGTGCGCAGGCCCATCATGCGCTGGGTGGGCTTGGGCAGGAACACGCTGCCGTCCGCCAGCCGGCGCGGGCCGTCGCCAGCGGCGGCGGGGGCTTCGCCGGCATGGTCGTGGTCATGGCCGGGGCCGGCGAAGGCCGGGGTGGAGAGCTGCAGCGCGAGGGGGAGGGCGAGCAGCAGGGCGAGGCGGCGGGTCATGGCGTGGGGGCGGGCGGGCGCGTTCGTGTTGGATGCGTCTGCAGCGGTGGCGGCGTGCTGCAGGTTGAGGTGGGTGTCGAAGCAGGTCTTCATGCGGCACCTCCCTTGCCCGCGGCCTTGCCGCTGGCGCGGCCGGCGAACCAGGCGAGCACCGCCAGCAGCAGCGCGGCGGCGGCGATCAGCGGCAGCGGAATGCTCCGGCCGCCGCTGGCGGCTTCCTCGTGGGCGTCCTCATGGATGTCCAGCGTGGTGGCGAGCAGGTCGATCTCGGCATCGTTGGCGTCGCCGGCGGTGACGGTGGCGGTGATGGCGATCTCGCCCGGCGCCGGCGCGGCCGGCAGTTCGGCCTCGTATTCGCCGGCGGCGTGGCGGTCCAGCTTCAGCGTGGTGCCGCCGAAGTCCAGTTCCACTTCGGCGCTTTCCACCGGCCGGGTGTCGGCGGTATGGTCCAGCCACACGGTGAGGCGGCGGCCATCGACCACGCCGACCAGTTCGAAGAGGTCGGATTCGGCGGTGAAGCGCGGCAGCGCCGGGCCGCTGGCGGTTGCGGGGGCGGCGTCATGGTTGTGGCCGTCGTCGGCCTGGGCCGGCGGCGCCGGCAACAGCAGCAGGGCGGCGGCGAGCCCGGCGGCCAGCGCCGGGAGGCGTGTAAGGGGGGTGAAGCGGGAAAAGATGGTCTGCATGGTGGCGATCTCGTTCATTCGGGGAGCAGGCCCAGGGCCTGGCGCAGGCGGGAAACCGCTTCGGCGGCGTCGATGCGGGCGCGGGCGTGGGCGCGTTCCGCCTCCACCGCGTCCAGTTCGATGCGCAGCCGGGTGGGCAGGTCGGTTTCGCCCAGGCGGAAGGCCTTGTCGTAGAAGCCGCGGGTTTCGGCGGCGAGGCGGTCGCGTTCGGCGGCGGCGTCCAGCTGGCGCGCCTGGGCATCCACCCGGGCGCGGGCCAGGGCGATGTCGGCGCGCAGGCGCTGGCGTTCGGCCTCCAGCCGGGTTTCGGCGGCGATGCGTTCGGCGCTGGCCTCGGCCACGCGCGCCCGGCTGGCGCCGCCGGCGCCGAAGGGAATGCGCAGCGCCAGGGTGAGGCTGTCGGCATAGCGTTCGCCGTAGGCGTCGCGCTCATGCGTGGTGGCCAGCGTCAGCTCGGGCGGGCCGCTGCCCTGGCTGGCCGCCAGCGCCTGCTGCCGGCGGGCGCGTTCGGCTTCGGTGGAGAGGGCGTTCAGCAGCGGGTGGGCGGCATCCGCCTGCGGCTTGGCGCCGTCCTCGTCTGCGAGGGTTTCGGCTGTGCTGGCAGGCGGCAGGGCTTCGGCGCGGGCTTCCTGGCTGCCGGCCGGCGGCAGGCCGGTGAGGGCTTGCAGCAGCTGGGCGGCCTCGGCCTGGGCCAGCACGGCGGCGGCCTGTTCGCTGCGGGCGGCGGCCAGCGCGCTGCCGGCCTGGTGGCCGTCGGCGCGGGCGAGTTCGCCAGCCTGCACCCGGCGGGCGACGTCCGCCGCCAGGGTTTCGGCGTGGGCGATGCGGGCATCCGCCAGCTCGCGGTCCAGCCGGGCGCGCTGCAGCGCCCACCAGGCTTCGCGCACGCTGGCGGCGAGCTGCAGCCGACTCTGCGTCAGCATGCCGGCGAGGCTGTCGGCCTCGGCGGCGGCCAGGGCCTGGGCGCGGCCGCGCTCGCCCGGCCGCCACAGCGGCAGGGCGAGGCCGACTTCGTATTCGCGGGTGCCGGCATCCCGGTTGTAGCGGTCGCTGCGGCCGGAGATTTCGACGGCGGGCGCATCGGCCAGCCAGCTGTCGGCCTGCTCGGCGCGGGCGCGCACCGCGTCGGCACGGGCCTGGGCGGCGCGGGCTTCCGGTTGGCGCTGCCAGGCGGTGTCGAAGGCCTGGCGCAGGGTGGCGGCGCCGGTGCTGCTCTGGGCCTGGGCGCCGGCGGGCGGCGCGGCGAGCAGGCCGCAGGCCAGCAGCACGGCCAGCGTGGCCTTCAGGCGGCCGGCTGGCGGTAGGGCGTTTTCCGCCAGCGGGGGGCGGAAGGGGGTGGGAGACATCGGTTTCCTCGTTGCGGGATAGAACGCAAGGCGGACGCGGGGCGTCGCCACGGCAAGGGAACCGGCGGGCGGGGCGGGGAAGGGGTGGGGCTTGGTTGCCGCTATGTCAGCGGCGGGGTGTGTTGCGTGTCGCCGTGCGCCAGCCGGTCAGGCGGCGCGGGACAGCGGCGGCCGCAACAGGCTGTCGGGCTCGCCTTCGACGGCGGTGACGAGGTAGGGCGGCGGCAGTACGCCGGGCTCTATGGGCACGGCGAGGTTCAGCGCGGGGAAGAGGGCATGCAGGCAGCCGGCGTGGCAGCTGGGGCAGTCGCCATCGAAGACCTGGCCGTCGCCGTCGGGATCGCCGTCGTCGTTGTGGCCGGCCTGGGCCTTGTGGTCGTGGTGGCCGAAGTGCTGGGCCGCGGCGGCGTCGCGCTCGTGCATGCAGTACGCGGCAACGGCCGTGGTGGACCATTGCAGCGGAAAGATGAGAGCGATGACGAGCAGCCAGATGCGCATGGAGCGGCATTCTATGCGAGAACGCGCCGGCGGGTGCCGCGAGCTGGGCGCGGGGGTGGAGCCGGGCCGGTGGATGTGGGGTGGCGGAGCGTGGATGCCTCGGTCGCGCTCCACGCCCGGCGGCTGGGCTGAAACCGTGGGCGCAAGCCCTTCAGCGGTCGCGGGACGAATGAGGTTTCCGCCCCGCGACGCTTGGGAAGAACTCAGCTGCCGCTGCGGTCCAGCAGCGCCTTGTCGTCTGCGGTCAGCCTCAGCGCGGCGGCGCGGGCGAAGCTGCCGACCTGCACCGGACTGGTGGCGCTGGCGATGGGGGCGGTGACGCCCTCGCGCGTCATCAGCCAGGCAAGCGCGACTTCCGCCGGCACGGCGCCGTGGGCGGCGGACACCGTGTCCAGCGCCTGCAGGATGCGCTGGCCGCGGGCGTCCAGGTACTTGGCGATGCCTTCGCCGCGCTTGCTCTTGCCGAGGTCGGCGCTGGAGCGGTATTTGCCGGAGAGGAAGCCGGAGGCAAGGCTGTAGTAGGTGACCACGCCGATGTTCCTGGCGACGCACAGCTCGCGCAGCGGGCCTTCGAAGCTGCCGCGGTCGTAGAGGTTGTATTCCGGCTGCAGCACCTGGTAGGCGGGGAGCTGCCGGTCGGCGGCCACCTGCAGCGAGTCGGCGAGCTGGCGGGCATCCAGGTTGGAGGCGCCGATGGCGCGCACCTTGCCGGCCTTGAGCAGCTTGTCGTAGGCGCCCAGGGTTTCGGCGTAGGGCGTATCGTCAGGCCAGTGGGAGAAGTAGAGGTCGATGTAGTCCGTCTGCAGCCGGCGCAGGGAGTCTTCCACCGCGCGCAGTATCCATTTCTCCGACAGGCCGGACTTGCCCGGTTCGCCGAGGTCGGAGCCGACCTTGGTGAACAGCTTCACCTTGTCGCGCATGCCCGGCCGCGCGCGCAGCCAGTTGCCGATGATGGTCTCCGACTCGCCGCCCTTGTTGCCGGGCACCCAGGCGGAATAGACGTCGGCGGTGTCGATGGCGTCGAAGCCGTGTTCCACGAAGGCGTCCAGCACCGCGAAGCTGGCCGGCTCGTCTATGGTCCAGCCGAACACGTTGCCGCCGAACACCAGCGGGGCGATGTTCAGGCCGGTACTGCCGAGGGCGCGTTTCTGCATGACGGTTCTCCGGTTAAAAAGGCTGGGACCACGGGCGGCCCGGCCTGGTTGCGGCACGCCGCGGGGCGGTGCGCCGGGAAAAGACGTGTGCTATCGGCCGTCCCGGCTCAGCGCCTTGCCGGCCGCGCCAGATGGTTGCCGGTGCCGGGCGCCAGCCGCAGGCAGTCCCACAGGCTGAACAGGGATACCACCGCCACCGCCAGGAAGGCGAAGCGGAAGGCGTCCACCGGCGGGTAGCCGGCGGCGCTGGCCAGCTTGTCTCCCAGCCGCAGCGAGATCGCGCCCAGCGCGATGCCCAGCCCCATGGCGAGCTGGAAGGCGGTGGAGAACAGGGTGTTGGCGCCGTTCATCTGCGCCGGCGGCACGTCGGCGAAGGCAATGGTGTTGAGCGCGGTGAATTGCATGGAGCGCGTCATGCCGCCGATGAACAGCACCAGGCAGATCAGTGCCAGCGGCATGTGCGGGCCGAAGCCGGCGCAGGCGGCGATGGAGAGCACGTTGAGCGTGCCGTTGGCCAGCAGCACCGGGCGGAAGCCGAAGCGGCGCAGGATGCCGGTGGTGAGCGGTTTCATCGCCAGGTTGCCGGCGAACACCGCCATCAGCATCAGGCCGGCGTGGAAGGCGTCGAAGCCGAAGCCGAGCTGGAACATCAGCGGCAGCAGGAAGGGCACCGCGCTGACGCCCATGCGGAACAGCGAGCCGCCCCAGAAGGTGACGCCGAAGCTGGGAATGCCCAGCGCGCCGAGCTGGATCATGGGTGCGGCGGTGCGCCGCAGGTGGCGCACGCCCAGGGCCAGCGCGACGACGCCGATGGCGGTGAAGGCGGCGGTGTGCAGCCAGTCCACCACCGGCTGGCCCAGCGCCTCGGTGGCCCACAGCAGGCAGAACAGGGCGCCGCCGACGAGCACGAAGCCGGGCCAGTCGAAGGCCTGCACCTTGTCGCCACGGCCGTGCGGAATCAGCACCAGCGCCATGACGAAGGCCAGCGCGCCCAGCGGCAGGTTGAGGTAGAAGATCCAGCGCCAGTCGAAATGCTCGGCGATGAAGCCGCCCAGCGGCGGCCCCAGCACCGGCGCCACCAGCGCTGGCCAGGTGAGCACCGCGATGGCGGTGATCAGCTTCTCCTTCGGCGTCAGCCGCAGGATCACCAGCCGGCCCACCGGCACCATCATCGCCCCGCCCATGCCTTGCAGTACCCGCATGGCGACGAACTCCCACAGCGTGCCGGCCAGCCCGCACAGCAGCGAGGCCAGGGTGAACACCACGATGGCGGCGGCGAAGATGCGGCGCGCGCCGAAGCGGTCCGCCATCCAGCCGCTGATGGGAATGAACACGCCCAGCGCCAGCATGTAGGCGCTGACACCGACGTTGAGGTCTATCGGCGCCACCGAGAAGCTGGCCGCCATGTGCGGCAGCGCCGGGGTGATCACGGTGGCGTCCAGGTTCTCCATGAAGAAGGTGCCGGCCACCAGCAGGGTGGCGGCGACGCTGGCCTGGGGGCGCGCAGGGGCGGTTTCGGGAGCGGGGGAGGGCGTCATCGGGCGGGTTTCGGCGGCCGTCGCGCAGTTGCGGCGGCCGGGGTGGCAAGCAGGGGGATGTACGGTTTTATGCGAAGCGACCTGGTTCTGGCCCGGCAAGGCTTGCGCCCGGCTGGTGGTGGGCGGAGGCGGGTCCGGGTGGAAAGGGGCGCCAGGCTTGCCGGAAGCGGAAGGAGCCTGTGCCGCCAACCGCTCAGGAAACCCGGCGCTTCAGCATTTTGTGCATCGCGGCAAATCTATCATTATTGGTCTGCACGATAATTATCGGCGTCGATAAACCGCTTTTCGATTCAATCGAACAATGGATCAGCTCTCCCTGCTCAGGCTCTTCGTCGGCATTGCCGAATCCGGCAGCCTTTCCGCCGCCGCCCGCCAGCGCGGCATGTCGCCCTCCACCGTCACCCTGGGCCTGCAGCGGCTGGAGGAGCGGGTGGGCGCGCGGCTGGTGAACCGCAGTACCCGGCGGCTGGCGCTGACGCAGGAGGGCGAGCGCTTTCTCGCCGCCTGCCGCCGCATCCTGGCGGATGTGGACGAGACCATGAACGGCGTTGCCGAAGATGGCCCGCTGATGGGCGACATCCGCATCTCCGCCGCCAACGATTTCGGCCGCAGCCAGCTGGCGGCGCTGCTGGACGACTTCCTGCGCCTGCATCCGCGCCTGCGCATCGAGCTGGTGCTGAGCGATACCGTGGTCGATCTGGTGGAAGACGGCTACGACCTGGCGCTGCGCATCGGCCCGATGGCGGATTCCAGCCTGGTCGCGCGGGTGCTGATGCATGGCCCGCGGCATGTGTGCGCCGCCCCGTCCTACTGGGCGCGCCGGGGCAAGCCGGCGCATCCGCGCGAGCTGGCGGAGCACAACTGCCTGGTGCTGGCGCGGCCGGGTTCGCCGCAGCACATCTGGGGCTTCAGGGACGGCGAGCGCGAATTCTCGGTACGGGTGGCCGGCGACCGCAGCAGCAACGATGGCGGCCTGCTGCGCGACTGGGCGGTGGCCGGCCATGGCGTGGCGCTGAAGTTCGCCTTCAACATCGAGGCCGACCTGGCCGCCGGCCGGCTGGAGACGGCGCTGGAGGATTACGTGCCGCCCGGCGTCAGCCTGTACGCGGTGCGGCCGGCCGGGGCCTATCCGGCGCGGCGCATCCAGGTGCTGCTGGATTACCTGCAGGCGCGGCTGGCGGAGGCGGGCGCCGCCGGGGTGGCGCCCGCGACTGCGGATCAGACCCGGTAGCCTTCCTCCGCCAGCACTTGCCGCACCGCCGGCCGCGTCAGCATGCGGCGGAAATGGGCCTCGCAATTCGGCGGCAGCGGAATGCCGCTGCGGTCGGCCCAGAACTCCACATAGAACAGCGCCGCATCGGCGATCGAGAAGCGGCCGGCGGCGTACTCCTGGCCGGCCCGCAATTGCTCGGCCAGCAAGCCGTCCATGATGTCGAAGCCGCGGGTGATGATCTCCATGCCGCGCGCCTTCACCGCCTCATGCTCGGCCAGCGAGATGGCGAACTTCTCGGTGGTGAAGATGCGGGCGAAGCCCTGGCCGTGCAGGGTGCCGATGGCGTAATCCATGATCTCCAGCACCCGCGCCTCGCCATCCGCATCCTCGGGCAGCAGGCCCTTCTTCGGTTTCTGCCGCGCCAGCCACCAGGCGATGGCCTGGAAATCGGTGAGCGCGCGGCCATCTTCCCGTACCAGCGTCGGAATGCTGCCCTTGGGGTTGAGGGCGCGGTAAGCCGGCGTGTCCTGATCGCCGGCGAGCAGGTTGACGATGTAGACCTCGAACACCATCCCCAGCTCTTCGAGCAGGATGTGGATGCCGGTGGAGCAGGAGCCGGGCGTCATGTGGAACTGCAGGGGCATGGAATGTCGTCCTGTTTGTTGGGGCGGCAAGAACGGCGCAAATGCCGTGCCGGCGCGGCCTTGCGCCGGCCATGCGGGGTTTGGCGCGGAAGGCGGCGGAGGCCGGCGCGGCTTGTCGCCCGCCGGCGGCGGCGATGTGCGACATGCGACGCGGTTCCCGTTCGGGTAACACCGATGCGAGGGGAGGCCGCCGCTTCACCGCTGGCGCGCCCGACACCGTTTCGGATCGCCGCTCCGCGAGCATTTGCGCCGCGTCATAGCCCAGGCGCGCCAGCCCTGCCACTCGAAAATCTCCCATGCCGTTGATCCGGCAGAACTTAAGTCCGCCGCGGGCCGGGTCGCTATCCGGCCCAGTGCGGAAAACGGACCGGCCTGCGCCGGCCGTCGGCGCAACCCGTATCGGGTAGCGCGGCGCTGCGGATATGTCCTTGGAGTGCGGTGAGCCATGATCTAGATTCAATACGGCACTGCAGGTAGAACAAGACAGAGCGGACAACCGGCACCAACAGAGGGGAAGTCATGCGCAACAACCAGCCTGTGACCAATGTCGAGACGCCCGTGCCCGATGGGCGTTTCATCTACAGCCGCACCGATGTCCATGGCCAGATCCTCGAAGCCAACGACCTCTTCGTCGAGCTGTCCGGTTTTTCCCGCGAGGAGTTGATCGGCCAGCCGCACAACATGGTGCGCCACCCGGACATGCCCAGCGAGGCCTTCGCCGACCTCTGGCACAACCTCAAGGCCGGCCAGCCCTGGAACGGCTACGTCAAGAACCGGCGCAAGGATGGCGGCTACTACTGGGTGCGCGCCTTCGCCTCGCCGGTGCGCGAGAACGGCCAGGTGGTGGGCTTCGAGTCGGTGCGGCGGCGGGCCGACCCAGCGGTGATCCAGAAGGTGGATGCCGCCTACCGCAAGTTGCGCGGCGGCGCTCGCGGCCTGCTGGTGGCGAACGGCCGGGTGATCCGCCGCGGCCTGCTGGGCAGCCTGGGCAAGATGTCGCTGGGTGCGCGCTTCCTCGCTGGAATGCTGACCATCCTGCTGCTGCTGGTGGTGGCCGGCACGGTGGCCATGCTGGGGCTGGACGAAGCGCGGGACGCGCTGGGCGCCGCTGCCGGCGAGGTGGAGGCGCAGCGCATCGCCGGCATCGCCATCTGGCTCGGCTGCCTGCTGGTACTGGTGCTGGTGGTGATGGCCTACCTCCAGTTCGGCGTTGTGCGACGGCTGGTGAACGACCTCAAGCGCTTCGAGGATGCGGTGGCCGCCACCCAGCGCGACGGCGATCTGCGGCGGGTGGTGGATGTGGACCGGCGCGATGAACTGGGCCGCGTCGTCGATGCCTTCAACGCCATGATGGCCAACATACAGGCCATCATGATCAAGATCCGCGGTGCTGCCGGCGAGGTCTGCCGGCAGTCCGATTCGCTCGCCCACACCAGCGAGCAGGTTGCCAATGGCGCGACCGCCTCCAGCGAGGCGGCGTCTTCCACCACCGCGGCGGTGGAGCAGGTCACCGTGGCGATCAACGAGGTGGCGGAGCATGCGCGCACCGCCGCCGAGGCGGCCAAGGAGTCCAGCTCGCGGGCGGACGAGGGCGAGGACACCGCCGGCCGCGCTGCGCACGAGATTTCCCGCCTGGCGGAAACCACCGCGGCCACCACCGCCACCATGGAGAAGCTGTCGCGTTCGTCCGAGGACATCGGCCGCATCGCCACCGTGATCCGCGAGATTGCGGAGCAGACCAATCTGCTGGCGCTCAATGCCGCCATCGAGGCTGCCCGCGCTGGCGACCAGGGCCGTGGCTTCGCGGTGGTGGCGGACGAAGTGCGCAAGCTGGCCGAGCGCACTTCCCAGGCCACTTCGGAAATCTCCGGCATCCTCGAAGCCCTGCGCGAGGAAACCCAGCGCGCGGTGGATGGCGTGCGCCGTGGCGACGACCAGGTGAAGAGCGGCGTCGCCCTCGCCGAATCGGCGCGCGGCGCGCTCGGCTCCATCCGTGATGCCACCGAGCGCTGCCTGCTGCTGGTGGGCGACATCGCCAACGCCACCAACGAGCAGTCCGCCGCCGCCAACTCCATCTCGCAGAACATCGAGAACATCGCGCAGATGGCGGAGGAAAGCGCGGTGGCCGTCGCCAGCATGGCGGATTCCTCCAAGGCGCTGGCCGGTGTGTCCTCTTCGCTGAACAAGGCGATTTCTCGGGTGCAGATCTGATCCGGCCGGGGAGGGCGGACAGATGGAGAAACTCAATTTCCTGCATCTCACCGACCTGCACCTGGGCGTGGCAGGCATGCGTGAGTTGTGGCCGCGGGTGGAACGCAACCTGCGGGATGACCTGAAATTCCTCGTCAAGGAAGCCGGCGGGCTGGATCTGGTCTGCTTCACCGGCGATCTCACCCAGCAGGGCAAGAAGGAGGAATTCGCCGAGGTCGGCAAATTCCTGCAACGGCTGTGGGAGCATTTCGCCAGCCTGGGCCAGCGGCCCTGCCTGCTCGCGGTGCCAGGCAACCACGACCTGGTGCGGCCCGCCGAGAAAGACCCGGTGGTGCTGTCGCTGACCAAGCTGTGGGCCGATCCCATGGTCGGGCCGGAGTTCTGGAACGATCCACAAAGCCAGTACCGCCACCTCATCGAGGATGCCTTCACCAACTACCGCGAGTGGTGGGACGGCCTGCCTCTTCCCCACCTGCCCGAAGGGCCGCCCACCGGCATGCTGCCGGGCGACTTTGCCGTCACCTTCCGGAAGGGCGAACTGAAGATCGGCATCCTCGGCCTCAACACCGCCTTCCTCCAGCTGAAGGGCGGCATGGACGAAGGCTCGCTGGCGCTGGATCTGCGCCAGTTCCACGCCGCCTGCGGTGGCAACGGCCCGGCCTGGGCGCAGCAGCACGACGCCTGCCTGCTGATGACGCATCACCCGGCGAGCTGGTTGCGACCGGAGGCGCGCAACGACCTCGAAGGCGAAATCCACTATCCGCCGGAATCCTTCGCGCTGCACCTCTTCGGCCACATGCACGAAGCCGATCTCTCGGCGCTGTCCTCCGGTGGCGGCAGCGAGCGGCGGCGCCTGCAGGGCACCGCCCTGTTCAGCCAGGAGGGCTGGAGCAAAATCGACCAGCGCCAGCGCACCTGCGGCTACACCCTGGGCAGCTTCAGCTTCGACCAGGGCGCTGCCAGCCTGCAGCTCTGGCCGCGCAAGGCCTTGCGTGGCGCTGGCCGCACCTGGGACATCAAGGTGGATCACGAGCGTTTCGAGATTCCCAAGGGTGGCGAGGCGACGCGGGTGATGCCGCTGCGGCTGCCGGAGAAGAACGCGGACGCCGCCGACGCTTCGCCGCCCGGCGGCATTCCGGCGGTGCCGCCCGTGCCACGGCGCAAGTACGCCGGGCTGGTGGGGCCGGCCAATTTCCGCGAGGTGCACAACCTGCTGGCCGAGCTGCTCACCAAGTCCGATGTGCCCTCGCCGGTGCGCATCAAGAACATCGCGCTGGACATGGAGATGACCTGGGCGCTGATCCGCGACGACATCATGTCGCGCCGCTGGGGCAAGCGCTTGGAATGGCAGACGCTGATGGTGGATGGCCGGGCCAAGGCCATCACCCAGCTGCGCAATGCCGGGTCGCTGATCTCGCCCAAGATGGCCAAGGCGCGGGAGACGGAGATCGGCGAGTTCTGCGGCAGCAAGGCCCAGTACATCGAAGAGCACAACTTCGGCTTCGCCTGCCGCGTCTATGCCGAGGTGCCGCTGATGCACGGCTTCCTGGTGGACGACAGGATTCTTTTCGTCGGCCTGTGCTCCAATGATGGTAAGGCCTGGACGACCTCACCCTACCTGCAGTTCATCCGCAACCCGGAGAAACGCAGCGAACTGGATGGCGAGATCGCGCGGCATTTCATCCAGGTCTTCGAGGGCTGGTTCGACGCCCACTGGAACGCGCCGGCGGCGCGCCGGGTGTGGCCGCGCGAGCCGGCGCAGACGCCGCCCGGCTGAATTCCGGGCGCAAGGCGCGAGGAGGATGAGGGCGTGAAGGCTTTGCAGATCTGGGGGCATCGCGGTTGCCGCGGGCCGGAAGCGCCGCCGGAGAACTCCCTGCGCGCTTTCGCCGCAGCCATCGGCCAGGAGGCGAACGGCATCGAGCTGGACGTGTTCCTGACCCGCGACCGCCAGCTGGTGGTCTTTCACGACGAGACGCTGGAGCGCCTGTCCGACGGCCGCGGCGCCATCTCCGCCGCCACCCGCGCCGAGCTGCACACGGTGCGGCTCAAGTCCGCCGCCGGCGAGCTTACCGAGCAGGGCATCCCCACGCTGGCGGAGGTGCTGGACCTGGTCGAAGCCTGGCGGCGGGATGCCGCCGACATGGCGCGCGCCGCCAGCTTCGTCGTCAACATCGAAACCAAGGGCCGTGGCATCGCCCAGCATGTGGCGCGCGAAGTGAGCCGGCGGGTGGAAGCCGGCTGGCGCTACGACAACTTCCTCAACAGTTCCTTCGATCTCGCCACCCTGGCGGAGATGCGCGAGCTGCTGCCGGCGCTGCCGATAGGCGCGCTGTTCGAAGGCCCGCTGGGCCGGCCGGCGGCGCCGTGGGATCTGCGGCTGGAGGAGTTGCAGCACTGCCTGAGGGAGAGTGCCGGGCTGCGGCCGGACACGGTGAACATCACGCTGCCCTCGCTGTGCCTGCCCGGCGCGGTCGCGCTGATCCGCGACAGCGGCGCCAGGCCGGTGGCGTGGACCGCCGGCGAACGTCCGCCGCTGTCCTTGCCGGCCGAAGAAGCCCAGGCGCTGATCCGCTTCCTGCTGGAACAGGAGATCGTGCTGATCACCGATTTTCCCGGCGAGATGCGCGCGCTGGAGCGCAACTACCGCTTCCGCGCCGGGCGCTGAGCGTTGAGTGTGGCGCTTCCTTACGCCCCGCGCTGCCAGGCGGGTTCGCCCAGCACCCAGGTGGCGGCCACGCAGCGGTCATCCCCCAGCGTCATCAGTACGAAGAGCCGTTCGGCGAGGCTGTCCGCATGCGCCATGCGGCGGGCCAGCAGCGGGCTGGCGGCCGGGTCCAGCACCACGAAGTCGGCCTCCTTGCCGGGCAGGAAGTTGCCGATCTCGCCCTCCAGGTAAAGGCTGCGGGCGCCGCCCAGGGTGGCGAGGTAGAAGGCGCGTTCCGCCGCCAGGCTGCTGCCGCGCAGCTGCAGCACCTTGTAGGCCTCGCCCAGGGTCTTGAGCATGGAGAAGCTGGTGCCGCCGCCGACGTCGGTGCCGATGCCGACGCGCATGCCGAGTTCGTGGGCGCGGTCGAGGTCGAACAGGCCGGAGCCGAGGAAGAGGTTGGAGGTGGGACAGAAGCTGGCGGCGGCGCCGGTGGCGGCCATGCGGGCGCGGTCGTCGTCGTCCAGCCAGATGCAGTGGGCATAGACGCTGCGTTCGCCGAGCTGGCCGTAGCGGTCATACACGTCCAGGTAGCTGCGCGCCTCCGGGTAGAGCTGGGCCACCCAGGCCACCTCGCCCTGGTTCTCGGCGACGTGGGATTGCAGGTAGACACCGGGATGCTCCGCATACAGCCGGCCGGCCAGCGCCATCTGTTCCGGCGTGGAGGTGGGGGCGAAGCGCGGGGTGACGGCGTAGCGCAGGCGATCCACGCCGTGCCAGCGGTGGATCAGCTCGGCGGAGTCGAGGTAGCCCTGGTCGGCGGTGTCGCGCAGGTAGTCCGGGCAGTTGCGGTCCATCAGCACCTTGCCGGCGATGAGGCGCATGCGCCGCGCCTGGGCGGCGCTGAACAGCGCGTCCACCGAGCCGGGATGCACGGTGGCGAAGGCCATGGCGGTGGTGGTGCCGTTGCGCAGCAGCTCGTCGCAGAAGAAGCCGGCGACCTCGCCCGCGTAGGCCGGATCGGCGAAGCGCGCCTCGGTGGGGAAGGTGTAGCGCTCCAGCCAGGCGAGCAGCTGCTCGCCGTAGCTGGCGATCATGTCGGTCTGGGCGTAATGGACGTGGGTATCGACGAAGCCGGGCAGGATGAGCTTGCCGCGCAGGTCTTCCACCGGCGTGCCGGCGGCCAGCTGCGGCAGCAGTTCCGCCGCCGGGCCGGCGGTTTCGATGCGGCCGTCGCGCACCAGCAGCAGGCCGTCCGGGAAGTGGGCCAGCGCCGCCGCGCCGGCATCGGCGGGGTCCGCCAGGAAATGGACGATTTCACCGCGGATGGCGCGCAGGGGCTGGGTCATGATGGCGAGGTCTGATTGTTAACAATCGAGAATATAGGTTGCTGACAATCGGCCCGCAAGCATGCGGGGAGCCCGTGCCCCGAAGGCTAGGGAAGCATCGCCAACCCGCCCAGCCTACACGGTGAAGCGGGCCACCGCGCCGCTCATTTCCCGCGCCATCTCCTCCAGGTCGCCGACCGCGGCGGCGGTGCGGCCGACCGCTTCGGCGCTCTCGTCGCTGGAGCGGGCGATGGTCTCCACCTGGCTGGCGATGGTGTCGCTGGCGGCGGCCTGCTGGCGCAGCGCGGTGGCGATCTCGGCGCTCACGTCCGCCACCTGGCCGGCGCCGTCGCGGATACGGATGATGGCGCCGCCGGCCTCCTGCGCCAGCTCGGCGTCCTGGTTCACCTCGGCCACCATGCGGCGCATGTCCGCCACCGCCACCCGGGCGCTGGTCTGGATCTCGCCGATCTGGGTGCTGATCTCCTGGGTGGCGCCGGAGGTGCGTTCGGCCAGCTTGCGCACCTCGTCCGCCACCACCGCGAAACCACGGCCCTGTTCGCCGGCGCGGGCGGCCTCGATGGCGGCATTGAGTGCCAGCAGATTGGTCTGGTCCGCCACCTCGCGGATGACCTTGACGATGTCGCTGATGCGGTCCGACTGCTCGCCCAGCATCTCCACCTTGGCCGCCGCTTCGCGCACGGTGGCGGCGGTTTCCACCATGCCGCCGGAGGTGCGCTCGATCACGCTGCCGCCCTCGGCCGCCAGCCTGGCGGACTCCTCGGTGATGGACTGGGTGCGCTCGGCGTTCTCGCGCACATGGTTGATGCTGACGGTGAGCTCCTCGATGGACGCGGCGACGGTGGCGGTGGAGTCATTGAGCACGCCGGCGCTCTGGTTGATGCGCCCCATGGCGCTGCCGACTTCGGCGGAGGCGGTGCCGATGCGGCTGGCGTGGGTGTTGAGGCTGGCCACCAGCTGCTGGAACTCGGTCAGCATGCGGTTGAGGGATTCGCCGGTGCGGGCGATCTCGTCGCTGCCCTGCACCCGCACCCGGGTGCGCAGATCCCAGTCGCGGCTGATGCGGCCCATGGTGAGCTGCAACTCATTCACCGAGCCGCTGACCCGGCGCACGATCATCGCCGCCAGCACCGCGACCACGACCACGATGACGCCGATGAAGGCCACCAGGATGTTGCGGGCGTCGCCGTACTGGGCGGTGGATTCGGCGATGCTCTGCTGCAGGTCGGCGGTCTGCTCGTCGCGCAGCTTATGCACCAGCTTCTCCAGGCTCTCGCCGAAGGCGCTGTCGTAGCCGCTGGTGGAGGCATCCACCACCTTGCCGGATTCCGGCTCATTCACCATGAACTCGTTCAGCGCCAGGCGGTAGCGCTCGCCCAGCGCGGCGTGCTCCTGCATCAGCGCGTCCAGCTGGGCGGTGTCGCGGTCGGCGCTGTAGAAGTTGCCGATCAGCACGCCCAGGCGGTCGCGCACCTGCGACTCGCGGTCGGCGAAGCCCTTCAGGTGGCGGCCGAAGGCGAGGGCGTCGTTGCCGCGCAGCAGCAGGTTCTTCCACTCCTGCACCTGGCCCTGGAAGGCTTCGAGCGCGGAGGCGGCGGTAACCATGTCGGTGGAGCCCTGCTGCACGGCGACGAAGCTGCCCTCCAGCCGCTGGTTGAAGGCCGCCAGCTGGTAGAAGGCGAAGGCGCCCACCAGCAGCAGGCCGGCGCAAGCCAGCGAGCCGAGGGCGATGAGGCGGGAATTGACGGAACGGAACATGGGCCTCTCTGGATGTTTTCTAGGAATATTTGTAGCCATGCCTAACGGCGTGGAGGGCTGCGACTTTAGTCTTATGTGCAAGGTCGCAGAAGAGGGGCAGGAAAAGGTTTGCCAAGTTCCGCGCAAGCATTCGATAATGCGAATAATTCGTATTAAAAGATTCGGGTGCCGACCCGACGACCCAGGACAGACCGTGACCGCTTCCGACCCCGCCGCCGCCGTCACCGAGGTGGAGCAGCTCTACACCGGCCATCACCGCTGGCTCTTCGCCTGGCTGCGCTCCCGCCTGGGCTGCCAGGAACAGGCGGCGGACCTGGCGCACGACACCTTCGTCCGCATCCTCAACACCGGCGCCGGCGCCATCCGGCTGCGCGAACCGCGGGCCTACCTGGCGACCATTGCCCGCGGCCTGGTGGTGGACCTGTGGCGGCGGCGCGACCTGGAACGCGCCTACCTCGAAGCGCTGGCGCTGATGCCGGAGGCGGAGGCGCCCTCGGCCGAGCATCAGTTGCTGGTGCTGGAAGCCCTGCAGCGGGTGGATGCGGCGCTGCAGGGCCTGCCGCCGGCGGTGCGGGAGGTTTTCCTGCTGTCGCAGGTGGATGGGCTGAGCTACCCGGAGATCGCCGAACGCACCGGCGTGGCGGTGATCACGGTGAAGCGCTACATGCAGCGCGCCTTCCTCGCCTGTCTGGAGGCGGAATGAGCGCCTGGGGCGAACTGAACCCCGGCGGGCGTTCCGGCGCCGCCGAAGCGCTGGAAGGCCGGCCGCGGCGCGAAGTGCTGGAGCAGGCGGCGGAGTGGCTGGCGCTGCTCAGCTCCGGCGGCGCCACCGCCGAGGACCACAGCCGGCTGGCGCACTGGCGGGCGGCGCACCCGACGCATGAGAACGCCTGGCTGCGCGCCCAGGCGCTGCTGGGCACGCTGGAAGGCCTGCCGCCTGCGCTCGCCCGGCCCTCGCTGGGGCGGACTGTATCCGCCTCCCGTCGCAACGCGCTGAAGCGCCTGGTGCTGGCCGCCTTGCTCGCGCCCGGCGCGGTGGTGCTGGTGCGCGAAGCGCCCTGGCAGCCCTGGCTGGCGGAGTACCGCAGTGGCACCGGCGAACTGCGCGAAGTCGCGCTGCGCGGCGGAGGCCTGCTCACGCTGGATACCGCCAGCGCGGCCAATGTGCAGGTCGAGGGCCAGTCCTGTCGCATCGAACTGGTGGCGGGGCGGGTCTTCGTCGCCTGTCCGGCGGGAGAGGCCATCACCCTGGCCAGTGCCGGCGGCGAATTGCGCACCTGGGGCGCCAGCTTCTCCGCCAGCCTGCGCGATCGCGCAACCGATGTCGAAGTGTTCGACGGCCGGGTGGCGCTGCATCCCGCCCAGGGCGTGGCGCAGGAACTGGCCGCCGGCAAGGCGGCACGGCTGGGCGCGGCCGGCGTGGAAGCGCCGCGGGATACCGCCGCCGCCGCCGCCGCGGCCGCCTGGCGGCAGGGCATGCTGGTGGCGGAAGGCATGCGGCTGGACGTGCTGCTGGCGGAGCTGTCGCGCTATCGCCGTGGCTGGTTGCGCTGCGCGCCGGAGGTGGCCGCGCTGGAAGTGGCCGGCGCCTTCCCGCTGCTGGATACCGACCGCGCGCTGGCGCTGCTGCAGGCCAGCCTGCCGGTTCGGGTGCGTAGCGTCGGCCCCTATTGGGTGCAGGTGGCGGCGGCCTGAGTTGCCTGTGCCTGCTGCCTTGATTGGCGGTGCGGGCCGTTCGTCCGGCTCAAGGGCTCGCGGCCGGCCGTGTTCTCCGGACCTTTTTTCCATCTTTCCGCTTTTTCCCTGATACCGATTTCCGTTTCGTTCGGCCTTGCGGTTGTACAGACCTGGAAACCGCATTCCGTCGTGCCTTGAGGAAATCCATGCAGCCCATACCCAAACACCGGCCCCCGCGCGGCCCATCGCCCGGAGGCGCGTCCCGTCGCGCCCTGGCGCTGGCCGTGTCCGGCCTGCTGGGCGTGGGCATGGCGCTGGGTTCGGCCAGCGTGCGCGGCGAGCCGCGGGAGGACACGGCGCGTCGCCACTATGCGATCGCGGCCGGGCCGCTGCTGTCGGTGCTGCCGCAGTTCGCGGCGGCGGCGGGCGTCGGCCTGTCCTTCGCGCCAGCGCTGGTGGCCGGCCGCGGCAGCGCGGGCGTGCGCGGCAGCTACGACGTGGATGGCGGCTTCGCCGAGCTGCTCGCCGGCACCGGCCTGGAGGCGGTGCGCGATCCCGCCGGCGGCTATGTGCTGCGCAGCCAGCCGCGCAGCGGCAGCGGGCCGGCGACGCTGGCCGCGGTCACGGTGAAGGACAGCGTGCTGTCCGCCTATCTGGCGGACGTGCCGTCCTCGGTGGCGACCAGGACGGTGCTGTCGCCGCGCCATACGCCCTTCACTCTCAACCAGGCGGGCGAGGCGCTGATGCGCGAGCGCGGCGACACCACGCTGTACGACAGCCTGGAGTACTTCGCCGGCGTTACCACCGCCAGCGGCAATGGCGACATCGGCCAGGGCATGTCGCGCAATGTGAATGTGCGCGGCTTCAGCACCAGCGGCGCCAACCAGCTGCTGGTGAACGGCCAGCGCAGCTATTCCACCGCCGGCGAGTTCCGCAGCGCGGACAACCTGGAGCAGGTGGAGGTGCTGCGCGGCCCGGCCGGGCTGTACTACGGCGCGGCCGAGCCGGGCGGCATCATCAACTACCGCTACAAGCAGCCGCGGGCGGAGCGCGCCCATGTGCTGCGGCTGGAGACGGACGACAAGGGTTCGGCCGGCGGCATGGTGGACCTCACCGGTCCGCTGGACGAGCAGGGCGTGCTGCTCTATCGCCTGGTCGGCAGCCGCAAGCGCCATCAGGACGACCAGGACCACATCTGGTCCGAGCCGCGCAGCGGTTTCGCCGCCTTCACGCTGAAGCCGGACGACAGCTTCTCCACCACGCTGACCTACGAATGGCTGAAGGTGGAAGCGGTGCCGGAGCAGGAGAACAACATGCGGGTGACCAACCCCGCCAGTCCCTACTACGGCCAGTACTACCCGGTGCCGCGGGACTTCTTCTGGGGCAGCCGCAACGACCGCGCGGTGCGCGAGACCGAGACCGTGCTGTGGGAAGCCAGCTGGTCGCGCTCCGAGGCCTTCAGGCTGCAGGCCAGCGCCAACTACCAGGGCTACGAGCAGTGGTGGCAGAACACCCGGGTGAGCAATGCCGGCAACGGCCCGGACGCCGACGGCAACGTCGCCCGCTACGTCAGCGGCCGCCAGAACCGTGGCCACAGCTACGCGCTGGCGCTGGACCTGAGCGGTATCGCCCGCCTTGGCAACTGGCGGCACGACTGGCTGCTGGGGCTGAGCCATGGGCGCACGGAAGGGCGCAGCAGCGGCCGCAAGGTGGCCAGCCAGTCGCGGCCCGGCCAGCCCTACGAAGTCGGGCCGATCAACATCTTCGACCCGGTATATCGCGACTACCCCTACCAGTACCGCATCTGGGACGACCCGCTGGGCCCGACCAGCGCCCGCAGCGACCGCAACGCCTACCTGCAGAGCCTCGTCCATCTGCCGGATGGCCGCAGCCGTTTCCTGCTCGCTGCCGGCTGGGCGGAATACCGCAGCGAGCCGGCGGGCGCGGCGCGGCAGACGGTGCGGAAGTGGTCGCCACGGCTGGCGCTGATGCACGACTTCAGCGACAGCCTCACCGCCTACCTCAGCTACGGCGAATCCTTTTCGCCCCAGGCCGACCTCAGCCTGCTGGACATGGCCGGCCGCTACCTCACCACGCCGGAGGAGGCCGCCCAGTACGAGCTCGGCTTCAAGCAGGATCTGTTCGACGGCAAGGCCATGCTGACCGCCGCGCTGTTCCAGATCGAAAAACGCAAGGTCGCCATGGCGGCGCAGGCCGAGGGCGAATGCGACGACGGTGCCGCCGCCGCGCCGGGGACGCCGGGCGGCACCGACGGCAGCGGCGACTGCCGCTACACGCTGAGCGGCCTGCAGCGCTCCCGCGGCGCCGAGCTGAGCCTGAGCGGTGAAATCACCCACTGGTGGTCGGCGCAGCTGGCCTATTCCTACACCTGGGCGGAGTACGTGGAAACCGACGATGTCTGGGCCCGGGGCCGCAGCCTCGCCAACATGCCGGTGCACAGCCTGGCGCTGTGGAACAAATTCCTGCTCCACCAGGATGCCGCGCTGGGCGATCTCAGCCTGGGCCTGGGCTTGCGCGCCTGGAGCAAGGTGCATAACGCTTGGCGCGATCCCGCCAGCCACATGCGCGCTACCCGCAGCGACTGGAACCCTGGCTACGGCCTGGTGGATCTCGGCCTCTACTGGGACAAACGGCTGGCCGGGCGGCAGGCGTTCAGGCTGGCGCTGAACATCAGCAACCTGCTCGACAAGACCTATTACGACCGCAGCCGTTTTGCCGCCGGCAACACCGTGGTCTGGGGCAACGGACGCCGGGCCACGCTGAGCGCCCAGCTCAGCTTCTGAGATGCTGAAATGAGCCTGAAACCCAATGCCGGCAAGGGTTTGTTGCAATGCAGAAATCTCTGTACAGAGTACCTACAATGGGATACAAGCTGACAATGATTCGTATTTAGTATCCGTTTAATCGGCCAGCGCCTCGTCACGCCGGCCGGGCAGATGCGAGTACGAGAGGGCCGTCCGGCGGCCTGTTTCAGTCACGGCAAGCGCGTGTTCGCGGCGCTTGCCGACACTCAGGACCAAACAACAACATGAGTCATCCCACGCACTTTGTATTTTTCGCCGATCACCGGCCGTGGCTGAACATCAGCCTGCGCTCGGTCATGGCGCTCTTCGGCGGCTACGGCCTGGCCTCGCTGGTTGCCGCCACCCTGGCCGTCGGCCTGCCGATGCCGCGCCCCGACGCGGTGATGACCGCCATCATGCTGGCCTTCCTCTGCCACATGCTGGCGGCCCTGTGGGTGTTCGGCGCGGCGACGGTGACCCGCGCCGCCGCCGGCCTCGCCGTGCCGGCAGCGCTGCTCGGCCTGTGGCTGTGGCTGCTGCCGGCGGGAGGTGCGGCATGAGGTTCGACAAACCCCGGCATTTCCGCCAGTCGATGTCCTGGCTCCACACCTGGGCCGGGCTGGTGCTGGGCTGGCTGCTGTTCGCGGTGTTCGTCACCGGTACGCTGGCCTTCTTCCGCAACGAGATCACTACCTGGATGCAGCCCGAGCTGCACAGCGCCCGCGACGATGGCCACGGCCTGGAACGCGCGGTCGCGGTGCTGGAGCGCAAGGCGCCGGACGCCCAGCAGTGGAGCATCAACCTGCAAGGGCCGCGCAGCCCGGTGATGAACCTGAGCTGGCGCGAAGCCCCGGCCGCGGGCGAACGCCGCAACGCCGGCCGCCGCGGCGAGGAGGGCGGCGATGCGGATTCCGGCCTGGAAGTACCGGGCGGCCGCGGCGAGGGCGCGCGGGAAGGCAATCGTGCTCAGGGCATGCAGCGCGAAGGCATGCAGCGTGAAGGCCGCGGCGATCGGCCGGAAGGCGGCCGCGCCGAGGGGATGCAGCGCGAAGCCCGGGAAGGCGGCCCCCGCGAAGGCGGCCCCCGTGAAGGTGGCGCTCGTGAGGGTGGTCGCGGCGAGGGCATGCAGCGAGAAGGCATGCGTGCCGAAGGCGCACCGCGCCAGGAAGCCCGCGCCGGCGGCGAACGTGGCGAAGGCGGCGCACGGGCCCCGCGCGGCGAAGGCCGGGAGATGGCGATGGCCGCGCCCCAGGCCGAGCCGGCCCAGGCCGCGGCCCGCCAGCAAGCCGGCGGAGGCGGAGGTGGGGGAGGTGGCGGCGGTGGAGGTGGCGGCCAGCAGGCGCAGAACCGCCTGATCATGGACCCGGCCACCGGCCAGATCCTCGAACCGCGCCAGACCGCCGGCGGCAACTTCCTCTACCGCTTCCACTTCGAGCTGTACGGCATGGACAGGCTGGTCGGCCGCTGGATCGTCGGCATCGCCACCATGTTCATGTTCGTCGCCATCATCAGCGGCGTCATCGTGCACCGGAACATCTTCAAAGACTTCTTCACCTTCCGTCCGGGCAAGGGCAAGCGCTCCTGGCTGGATGCGCACAACGCCACCGGCGTGCTGTCGCTGCCCTTCCACGTCGTCATCACCTTCTCCGGCCTGCTGCTGCTGGGCTTCCAGCTGATGCCCTCGGCGGCCACCACCGCCTACGACGGCGACAGCCGGGCGATGGTGCAGGAGATGCGCGGCCGCGGTAACGCCAACGCGCCGCTGCCCGGCCCCAGCGGCGAGAAGGCCGCGCTGACCCGGCTGGCGCCGCTGGTGGCCGAGGCCGAGCGGGAATGGCCGATGCAGGGCGTGGGCAGCATCACCATCACCAATCCCGGCGATGCCCGCTCCACCATCGAAATCCGCCAGGCGCGCACCGAAGGCCTGAGCAGCCGCGGCGCCACCCGCCGCATGGTGTTCGACGGCGTTACTGGCGAAGTGCTGGAGCGCCCGCCGGTGGCCGAAAGCTCGGCGGTGTCCTCCGCCTGGAACCTGATGACGGCGCTGCACATGGGCCGCTTCGCCTCCTCGCTGCCGCGCTGGCTGCTGTTCGCCTCCGGCGTGCTCGGCTCGCTGATGGTCGCCAGCGGCCTGGCGATGTGGGTGATCGCCCGCCACAAGGATCGCGAAACCCTGGGCCGCACACCGCGCGGCCACCGTCTGGTCGAAGTGCTGAACGTGGCCGCGGTGTCCGGCCTGCTGATCGCGATCGCCGCCTACTTCTGGGGCAACCGCCTGCTGCCGGCCGATCTGGCCGAGCGCAACCTGTGGGAGATCCGGGTGTTCTTCTCCGTCTGGGTGCTGGCCGCGCTGCATGCCATCGTCCGCAAGCACAAGGCCGCCTGGGTGGAACAGCTGACCCTGGCCGGCGTACTGGCCATGCTGCTGCCGGTGCTGAATGGCGCCAGCGGCGGCGTGCATCTGGGCCACAGCCTGGGGGCCGGCCAGTTCCAGGTCGCCGGCTTCGACGCCTGCGCGCTGGCGCTGGGCGCGCTGCTGATGTTCGCCGCGCGCAAGGTCAGCCTGCATGTGCCGCGCGCCAAACCGGGCGCCAAGGCGAAGCCGGCGGACACGCCCAAGCCGAAGAAAACGGAAGCGGTGGACGACCTGCCCGCCGGCCTGCCTGCCGCGTTGAAGACGGAGGAGGCATGATGGATTTCCTCGTATTCGCCATGGCCCTGGCCGGTTTCAATGCCCTGTGCGTGAGCATGGAACGCCATGCCAAGCAGGTGGTCGGCCATGCGCCGGTCGAAGGCAGGCGCCGGGGTTTCAGCGCGCTGGGCTGGGCGCTGCTGGCGCTGTCGCTGGTGCCGGCGGTGCAATACCACGGCGCCTCCATCGGCACCGCGGTGTGGCTCGGCCTGATGACGGTCGCCGCCTTCATCGTCGGCCTGCTGCTCAGCTACCGCCCACGGCCCTTGCTGGGGCTGGGAGGCGCGGCGCTGGTGCTGGCGGTGGCCTTGCTGCTGCTCGTATGAAGGCAGAGGACCGCGGGGGAGGGTGGCAGGTGCTGAGCTAGCTGCTGAATAGAAAAGGGCCGCATTTGCGGCCCTTTGCTTTCCCCTGCAAAGCCGGCGCAATCAGGCATCCGGCCGATAGGGCTTGCCCAGCGACAGCGGCGAGTTCAGCCGTATCGTCGCCGGATTGCGCGAGATCGCCACCAGCACCACGATGGTCGCCAGGTAGGGCAGCGAGGACAGGAGCTGGGAGGGGAAGTCGATCTGCAACCCGGCGCCCTGGACGAAGAGCTGCGACACCATGACGCCGCCGAACAGGTAGGCGCCCAGCATCACCCGCAGCGGCCGCCAGGTGGCGAACACCACCAGGGCCAGCGCGATCCAGCCACGGCCGGCGACCATGCCTTCCACCCACATCGGCGTGTAGAACACCGACAGGAAGGCGCCGCCGACGCCGGCCATGGCGCCGCCGAAGGCCACCGCCAGATAGCGGATCCGCAGGACCGGATGGCCGATGGCGTGTGCCGCCGCCGGCGATTCGCCCACCGCCCGCAGCACCAGCCCGGCGCGGCTGCGGTAGAGGAACCACAGCACTGCCCAGAACAGCGCCCAGGAGCCATACACCAGCGCCTGCTGGTTGTAGAGTGCCTCGCCCAGCAGCGGGATGTCGGCGATGAAGGGCAGGCGGATGGGCGGCACCGCCGGCAGCGCCAGCGATTCGTAGGGTTTGCCGATGAAGGCGGCGAGGCCGACGCCGAAGATGGCCAGCGCCAGCCCGGAGGCCACCTGGTTGGCCTGCAGGGTGATGGCGAGGAAGCCGAACACCAGCGCCATCGCCGCCCCGGCGACCAGCCCGGCGAGCACGCCCAGCCAGGGGCTGCCGCTGTGGTGGGTGGCGGCGAAGGCGGCCACCGCGCCTACCGCCATCATGCCTTCGGCGCCGAGGTTGAGGACGCCGGCGCGTTCGCTTACCAGCAGGCCCAGCGCGGTCAGGATCAGCGGCGTGCCGGCCACCACGGTGGCAAACAGTACGGCGGTGAAGAGATTGCCTTCCATGCGTTTCCCGGTAGGAGTCTTTGGTAGCAGAGGGTGGAGGTTCAGGCGCTGGCGGCTCCGCTGCCGAAGCGCAGCCGGTAGCGGATGAACACGTCGGCGCCCAGCAGGAAGAACAGCAGCAGGCCCTGGAACACCAGGGCGATGGAGTTGGGCAGGTTCATGTACTGCTGCACCTGTTCGCCGCCGATGTAGAGCAGCGCCATCAGCAGGCTGGCGAGGAAGATGCCCAACGGGTGCAGGCGGCCGACGAAGGCGACGATGATGGCGGCGAAGCCGTAGCCCAGGCTGAGCTTGTCGGTGAGCTGGCCCATCGGCCCGGCGACCTCGGCCATGCCGGCGACCCCGGCCGCGGCGCCGCCGCACAGCAGCCCGGTCCAGATCGTGCGGCTGGCGGAGAAGCCGGCGTAGCGGGCGGCATCCGGCGCCTCGCCCGCCACCCGCATGCGGAAGCCGGCGTGGCTGCGGTACATGAACACATAGGCGGCCACCAGCGCCGCCAGCGCGAACAGCAGGCCCAGGTGCAGCCGGGTGCCGTCTACCAGCACCGGCAGCAGGGCAGCGTCGGCGAACATCACCGTCTGCGGGAAGTTGAAGCCCTGCGGGTCTTTCCACGGCCCGAACACCAGCCAGGAGACCAGCAGCTGGGCGACATACACCAGCATCAGCGACACCAGGATTTCGTTGGCGTTGAAGCGGGTCTTGAGCCAAGCCGGAATCGCCGCCCAGGCCGCGCCGGCCAGCGCGCCGCCCAGCAGCATGCCGGGCAGCACCAGCGCGCTCTCGCTTTCCCCCGCCCACAGGGCGACGCCGGTGGCGCCGACCGCGCCCAGCATGAACTGGCCTTCTGCGCCGATGTTCCAGATGTTGGCGCGGAAACCGATGGCCAGCCCGGTGGCGCACAGCATCAGCGGTGTGGCCTTGAGCAGCAGTTCGGAGAGGCCGTAGAGATCCTTCAGCGGAGCGACGAGGAAGAGCCTCAGCCCTTCCGCCGGGTCCTTGCCGAGCAGGGCGAAGAGCATGCCGCCGGCCACCAGGGTGAGTACCGCCGCCAGCAGCGGCGACAGCCAGGTCATCAGGCGCGAGGCCTGCGGACGGGGTTCCAGCCTAAGCATGGGCGGCCTCCGCGGCGGCTGGCGCATTGCTTTCGGCGCCCGGCCACAGCCCGCTCATCCACAGCCCGATCTCTTCAATGCTGGCCTCGCCGATGTCGCGCGGCGGCGACAGCCGGCCCTGGGCGATGACGGCGATGCGGTCGCAGATTTCGAACAACTCGTCCAGCTCCTCGGAAATCACCAGCACCGCGCAGCCGCGGTTGCGCAGGTCGATGATGGCCTGGCGGATGAAGGCGGCGGCGCCCACGTCCACGCCCCAGGTGGGCTGGGCCGCCACCAGCAGCTTCGGCGCCTGCAGGATTTCCCGGCCCATGATGAATTTCTGCAGATTGCCGCCGGACAGCGACTGCGCCGCCGCGTCCGCGCCGCCGCCGCGCACGTCGAAGGTGGCGATGCAGCGCTCGGCGAAGGCGCGCGCCTTGCCGCGGGCGAGGAAGCCGGCGCGCACCAGGCCCTGGCTGCGGGCGGCGGTGAGCAGGCCGTTGTCCACCAGCGGCAGCGCCGGCACCGCGCCGCGGCCCAGGCGTTCTTCCGGCACGAAGCACAGGCCCAGCCGGCGGCGCGCGCCGGCGGACAGGCGGCCGGCCTCGGTGCCGCAGATCTGCACCGGATGCTTCTCCGCCAGCCGCTCCTCGCCGGAGATGGCGCGCAACAGCTCCTGCTGGCCGTTGCCGGAGACGCCGGCGATGCCGACGATTTCGCCGGCGCGCACATCCAGGTGAAGGTCGCGCAGGTCCACGCCGTAGGGGTCATCGCTGGCGTGGGAGAGGCCGGCCAGGCGCAGGCGAACTTCGCCACCGCCCTGGGCGGGGCCGTGTTCGCAGTGCGGCAGGTCCTTGCCTATCATCATCCGCGCCATCGAGGCCGGGGTTTCCTCCGCCGGCCGGCAGTGGCCGCTGACGCGGCCGCCGCGCAGCACGGTGGCGCTGTGGCAGAGGGCGCGGATTTCGTCCAGTTTGTGGCTGATGTAGAGGATGGAACAGCCCTCGGCGGCGAGCCGGCGCAGCGTCTCGAACAGCTTCTCCACCGCCTGCGGCGTCAGCACCGAGGTGGGTTCGTCCATGATCAGCAGGCGTGGCTGCTGCAGCAGGCAGCGCACGATCTCCACCCGCTGGCGCTCGCCCACCGACAGCGCGTGCACTGTGCGCCGCGGGTCCACCGGCAGGCCGTAGCGAGTGGAGACTTCCTCGATGCGGCGGGAAAGTTCGCGCAGGTCGGTCCGGCCGGGCAGGGCGAGGGCGACGTTCTCCGCCACCGTCAACGTCTCGAACAGGGAGAAGTGCTGGAACACCATGCCGATGCCCAGTTCGCGCGCATGGGCGGGATCGCGCACCGTCACCGGCTGGCCTTCCCAGTGGATGTCGCCGGCGCTGGGGCGGGTGACGCCGTAGATGATCTTCATCAGCGTCGATTTGCCGGCGCCGTTCTCGCCCAGCACCGCATGGATTTCGCCGGGAGCGACGGTGAGGTCTATGCCGTCGTTGGCGACCACGCCGGGATAGACCTTGCGGATGCCGCGCAGGGCCAGCCGGGGGGCGGGCGGCGGGCTGCTAGTCGTCATGGATTGCTGTGCTCCGGAGGGCCGACGGGGAAACGGGCGGGCGCGGCCGGGCGGCAAGACTGCGGCGGTCGGCGTCCGCGGGCGACAAGTCTAGGCGACCCGGCGGGTCTTGTGGGCGGCGCTGCTGGCCTGGCGGCGCAGGGCCAGCAGCTGGGCGGCGACGGCGATGGCGATCACCTCCGGTTCCTTGCCGCCGACGCCGGGCGCGCCCACCGGGCAGACCAGGCGGGCGAGCTGGGCGTCGCTGCTGCCGCGGGCGCGCAGCCGGCCTTCGAAGCTGGCGCGCTTGGCGGCCGAGCCGATGAGGCCGAGGAAGCGGAAGTCGCCGCGCGCGAGCCAGGCGCGCACCAGCTCCAGGTCCAGCGCGTGGCTGTGGGTCATGATCAGCACCGCGCTGTCTTCCGGCAGGGCGGCGACTTCGGCCAGCGGGTCGTCGCTGAGGAGGCGGCGGGTGTTGGCCGGCAGCACCGGCAGGAATTCGTCCTCGCGCGGATCGATCCAGCTCACCTGCAGCGGCAGCGGCGCCAGCACCTGCACCAGCGCGCGGCCGACGTGGCCGGCGCCGAACAGGGCGAGGTGCAGCTCCGGCGGCTGGAAGCGCTCCAGCAGCAGCGCCGGGCCGATGTCGGCCAGCAGGGCCTGGTCGCCGGTCTGCTTGGGCAGGGCCTGCAGCAGCGGCTGGAGGTCGGGGCGCTTGTCGGCGGCGCTGGCGGGCAGGATTTCCACCTGGCGGCGGTCCAGCGCGCTAAGGCGCAGCCAGGGAACGTCGGCGGCGGCCAGGGCGTTGGCTTCGGCGACCCAGTGGAGGTCAGCCGGCGTCACCGTCTCGAAGCCGAGCCAGACCACGCCGCCGCAGCACTGGCCGACGCGGGCGCCGAGCGGAAAGCGCTCCAGCCGTGGCGGCTGCGGCGCGGCGGCGAGCTGCGCGCGGGCGATCTCCAGCGCCCGCAGCTCCAGGTGGCCGCCGCCTATGGTGCCGAGGGCGAAGTCGCGGCCGACCAGCATGTGGGCGCCCGGCTCGCGCGGGGTGGAGCCCTGGCAGCGGGCGACGCCCAGCCACACCACGTTTTCACCGGCGAGCAGGCGGGCCTGGAGTTCGGCGAGCAGCAGGCGGTTGTTCATGCCGCGGCCCCTGCACGCTGCTCCGCTTCACGTTGCCGTGCCTCGGTGAGGCTGCGCAGGATTTCCTCCGGCGTGGCCGGGGCGTTCAGCTGCGGGGCGACGCGATAGTCCGCGGCGGCGGCGACCGCGTCCTTGATCGCATGCCACACCGACAGCGCCAGCATGAAGGGCGGCTCGCCCACCGCCTTGGAGCGGAAGATGGAGTCCTCGGCGTTGATGCCGCGTTCCCACAGGCGCACGTTGAAAATCTCCGGCACGTCCGACACCGCCGGGATCTTGTAGGTGGAGGGCGCGTGGGTGGTGAGGCGGCCGTCGGTGCTCCAGCACAGCTCTTCGCTGGTCAGCCAGCCCATGCCCTGGATGAAGCCGCCTTCCACCTGGCCGAGGTCTATCGCCGGGTTCAGCGAGCGGCCGACGTCGTGGAGGATGTCGGTGCGCAGCACCCTGGATTCGCCGGTGAGGGTGTCGATGGCGACCTCGGAGCAGGCGACGCCGTAGGCGTAGTAGTAGAAGGGCCGGCCGGACAGGGTTTCGCGGTTGTAGGCGATCTTGGGCGTGCGGTAGTAGCCGGTGGCGGACAGGGAGACGCGCCCCATCCAGGCCTGCTTGGCGAGCTCGGCGAAGGAGAGGCTGAGCGGGGCGCCGGTCTTCCCGGCGGCGCTGTCGCCGTTACTGCCGTTGCCGATATGCACCCGGTTGGCGCGGAACACCACCTGATCCTCGCGCACGCCGTAATGGGCGGCGGCGAACTCGGTGAGCCGCGCCTTGATCTTGCGCGCCGCCTGCTGCGCCGCCTTGCCGTTGAGGTCGGCGCCGCTGGAGGCGGCGGTGGCGGAGGCGTTGGGCACCTTGGAGGTGTCGGAGGCGGTGACGCGGATGCGGGAGACGTCGATCTGCAATTCCTCCGCCACCACTTGCGCCACCTTGGTGAACAGGCCCTGGCCCATCTCGGTGCCGCCGTGGTTGAGCAGCACGGTGCCGTCGGTATAGAGGTGGAGCAGGGCGCCGGCCTGGTTGAGGTGGGTGGCGGTGAAGGAGATGCCGAACTTCACCGGCGTGAGCGCGATGCCGCGCTTGATCACCGGGCTGGCGGCATTCCAGGCGCGCAGCGCGGCGCGGCGGGCGGCGTAGTCGCAGTCCGCTTCCAGTTCGGCGGTGAGTTCGGCGATCACGTTGTCCTCGACCTTCTGGCCGTAGGGCGTGAGGTCGCGCTCGCCGATGCCGTAGTAGTTGCGCTTGCGCACCGCGAGCGGGTCGAGATCCAGGTGGCGGGCGACCGCGTCGATGACCTCTTCGATGCCGAACAGGCCCTGCGGACCGCCGAAGCCGCGGAAGGCTGTGTTGGAGACGGTGTGGGTCTTGCAGCGGTGGGAAAGGATGTCGACATGCTCCAGGTAGTAGGCATTGTCGGCATGGAACATGGCGCGGTCGGCGATGGCGCCGGTAAGGTCGGCGGAATAGCCGGCGCGGGTGGCCTGCATGAAGCGCACCGCGAGCAGGCGGCCGTCGTCGTCGAAGCCGGCTTCCCAGTCGATGCGGAAATCGTGGCGCTTGCCGGTGAGCACCATGTCGTCGTCGCGGTCCAGCCGCAGCTTCACCGGCCGGCCGGTGAGGCGGGCGGCGATGGCGGCGATGGCGGCGATCTGCCCCGGCTGGCTCTCCTTGCCACCGAAGCCGCCGCCCATGCGCCGGCATTCCACCACCACGTCCTTGGCATCCACGCCCAGCGCATGGGCGACCTGCAGCTGCACCTCGCCCGGATGCTGGCTGGAGGAATGGACGCGGGTGGTGCCGTCCTCCTGCGGGATGGCGTAGGCGATATGGGTTTCCAGGTAGAAGTGGTCCTGCCCGCCGTGGCGCACGCTGCCGGCCAGCCGGTGCGGCGCGGCGGCGAGGGCGGCGTCCGGTTCGCCGCGGCGCAGGTGGGCGTCCGGCAGTACGCGGCTGCCGGCGGCCAGCGCCTGGTCCACGTCCAGCAGGGTCGGCAGCGGCTCGTATTCCACTTGGGCGAGGCGGGCGGCGCGGCGGGCGGCGCGCATGTCCTCCGCCAGCACCGCGAACAGGGCCTGACCGTGGAACTGGACTTCGTCGCTGGCGAAGATGGGGTCGTCATGCACCACCGGGCCGAAGTCGTTCAGCCCCGGCACGCTGGCGGCGTCCAGCACCGCGACCACGCCGGGCCCGGCGCGCACCGCGGCGAGGTCGATGCGGCGGATGCGGGCATGGGCGGCGCTGGCGAGGCCGATGGCCGCATGCAGGGTGCCGCGCAGCTCCGGTTGGTCGTCGATGTAGGTGGCGCCGCCGGTAACGTGCAGCACCGCGGATTCATGGGCGAGGTCGCTGCCGACCGCGCCCTGCACCGCCGGTGTGGCGGCGCGGTCCGCGGGGGTGGCGAGATCTACCGTTTCAGACGGCTGCACGGCGGCTCTCCTCGTCATGGATGCGGGTGGGGAACTGGCCTTGCAGTTCGAGCTGCAGCCGGGTCAGCAGGTTCTGGGCGACCTGCAGGCGGTAGCCGGCGCTGGCGCGCATGTCGGACAGGGGTTGGAAGTCGCCCGCCAGCGCGGCGCGGGCGTCGGCAACTGCGGCTTCATCCAGAGGTCGGTCTTGCAACGCGGCTTCGGCGCCGGCGGCGCGCTTGGGAATGCCGGCCATGCCGCCGTAGGCCAGCCGGGCGTCGGCGACGATCCCGTCCTCCAGCCGCAGGGCGAAGCCGGCGAATACCGCGGAGATGTCCTGGTCGTGGCGCTTGGCCACCTTCCAGGCGCGGAAGACGAAGCCGGGCTGCGCCGGCCGGCGCGGGATGCGCACCGCCTGCACGAACTCGCCGGCGGCCAGATCCTTCTTGCGGTAGTCGAGGTAGAGCGCTTCCAGCGGCAGGCTGCGCAGCTGCTCGTCGCGGCGCAGCAGCACTTCGGCGCCGAGGGCGATCAGCGCCGGCATGGAGTCGCCGATGGGGCTGCCGTTGGCGACGTTGCCGCACAGGGTGCCGCTGTTGCGGACGGGCCGCGAGGCGAAGCGGCGGTACAGCTCGGTGGCCTCCGGATACTCCCGCAACAGGGCGGCGAAGGCGGCTTCCAGGCTGACGGCGGCGCCGATCTCCAGCCAGTCGCCGCGCGCATCCTGGTACTCGCCGACGTGGGCGAATTCCCGCACCGCGCCGGTGTGCAGCAGCAGCGGCAGCGGCTTCAGCTGCTTGGTCACCCACAGGCCGACGTCGGTGCCGCCGGCGAGTATCGTGGCCTGCGGCGCCTTCGCATATTGGCGGGCGAAGTCGGCGGCGTTGCGCGGCGCCAGATAGCGGCCGGTCGGGTGGTCGATCCGCAGCGCTTCGCCATCGTCCAGCGCGGCGAGGCGGGCGAGCAGGGCGGCTTCCGCCGCCGGGTCGTTGCGCCAGGCTGGCGGCGGCAGATGGGCGGATTGCGGCGTCGGCAGCGCATACATCTGCCGGCCTGCATCCAGGATGGGGCGGTAGCCGGTGCAGCGGCAGAGGTTGCCGGAAAGCGCGTCGGCCAGACCGACGTCATCCGGTTGCGGCTGGGTCTGGTAGAGGCCGAACAGGGACATGACGAAGCCCGGCGTGCAGAAGCCGCACTGGGAACCGTGGCAATCCACCATGGCGCGCTGGGCGGGATGCAGCGTGCCGTCCGCCGCGCGCAGGCTCTCCACGGTGAACAGCGCCTTGCCATGCACCGTCGGCAGGAAGCGGATGCAGGCGTTGACCGCCTGCCAGCGCAGCCGCCCCTCGTGCGCCTCGGCCAGCACCACCGTACAGGCGCCGCAGTCGCCCTCGGCGCAGCCCTCCTTGGTGCCGCTGCGGCCGGCATGTTCGCGCAGCCAGTCCAGCAGCGTGGTGGTCGGCGCCAGGCCGGCGACCTGGACCTCGCGGCCATCGAGCAGGAAGCGGATGGTCTGGCTCATCGCGGATGGCTCCGGTGTGGCCGGAAGCATCTGTCGTCGGCGCGGCAGGGGATAGGCAAAGGCATGGAGGTATCGATGAGCATTCGGGTGTTTTTCAATTTGGCTGTGGCGGAAAACATTGTCAACAATCTCATGGTCGGCCAATTAATTGATATTGCAGATGATTTATACGCCATATTGGTGCGTATTCATTGAGCTATGCACCAATGGTGAGCAGGACTTAAGCCTTGCAGGGGAAGGCGTGTCATCGGAGAGGCGATTTAGGTTGAGGATTGTTGACAATGCCCAACCCGCCTTCCACACTCCGCCATCCCTTTTCGAGCCCGCCGAATTGGACGCCTATTCTTCGAAATCTCCGCCGCCTGATGAGCCCAGCGTCGAGGCCATCGCCCTCGGCAAAGTCACGCGTGCCGGCGGGCAGGACGCCGAGCGCATGTTCGACACGCTGCGCAACGCGGTGCTGGACCAGCGTCTGCCGCCGGGCATGCAGTTGAAGGAGCAGGCGCTGGCGGATGCCTTCAAGGTGAACCGCGCGCTGGTGCGGGCGGTGCTGGCGCGGCTGGAGAGCGCGCGGCTGGTGGAACACAGGCCCAACCGCGGGGTGTTCGTGGCGACGCCGACGGTGGCGGAAGCGCGCGACATCTTTGCCGCGCGCCGCGTCATCGAGGCCGCGCTGGTGCGCACCCTCACCGCGGTGGCGACTCCTGCAGGACTGGCGGAGATGCAGGCGCTGGTCGAGCGCGAACAGGCCGCCTATCGTGGTGGCGACATGCGGGCCGGGCTGCGGCTTTCAGTCGAATTCCACCGCCTGCTGGCACGGCTGGCCGGCAATTCGGTGCTGGGCAACTTCCTGGAAGAGTTGGTGGCGCGCACGCCGCTGGTGGTGCTGTCCTACAAAGGCAGCGATACCCCGTCCTGCGCGCTGGACGAACACTCGGCGATCGTCGATGCGATTGCACTGGGCGATGCGGAACGGGCGGTGACGCTGATGAACGCCCATCTGAATCACCTGGAAGCCAAGCTGGAGAACGGCTTCCGTGCGGCCAATGGCGAGGCGGACATCGCCGCCATGCTGGGGCTGGCGCCGGTACGCTGAGCCTGTCTGCCCGGCGTGTCGTCGCTCAGGGCAGCCGCAGGCGGCTCTGGCGCGGGATATGGCGGGTGAGGAAGTCCATCTGGTCCGCCAGGATGCTGCGGTTGCAGAGGATGAGGTACTCCGCCTTGTTCGGCACATAGGGCGCATACAGCAGCGCCATGCGCGCCTGTTCCGGCGTGCGCCCGCTCTTGCGCTGGTTGCAGGGGCGGCAGGCGGTGACCACGTTCATCCAGATGTCCCGTCCGCCCTGTGAAACCGGCGCCACATGGTCGCGGGTCAGCTGGCTGCCCGGCAGGCGGTGGCCGCAATAGGCGCAGAGGTGGCGGTCGCGGCGGAAGAGCTCTCGGTTGTTCAGCGGCGGCACCTGGTTCAGTGCGCCGGGGCGCAGCAGGCGGCCCTTGATGGCGATGATGCTCTGGGTAGTGATCTCGGAGCGCTCACCGGTTGCCCGGGAGATGCCGCCGAGGAAGTGGAATTCGCGCTCGCCCAGACTCCAGGCGACCATGCCGCGGGCATGGTAATGGCAGGCGGCCTGCCAGGATATCCAGCGGTGCGGCGTGCCGTTGGCATCCAGAGAGAGTATCCATGGATAGTGCCCGTCGTCGTGCCGATGCGGCACTTCGGGTTCCATGAGCGTCATCGAGCTTTCGATCAGCACGCTTCCTCCATCACAGATGGTGCGTGCCTTGGGCGCTGTTTCTCCGTGCTGCGGCACACGTCCGTGAATCAGAACAGACTTTTGCTGGCGCGCGCAAGTGCCGCGCCGTTACGCTTGGAGCGGAAGGCGCTGGCCGGGGTTCAGCCTTAAGGAAGAGGCGGGTAGTGCGGGGGGCGACTCAGGGCAGCGGCATTTCCGGTGTCACGGTGCCGGTGTGGAAGCTCCATTGTCCGCTGCGCCTGTCTTCGAAGAAGTGGCGCATGGTCATCGCGATGGTGCGGAAGGCGATCTCGTTCCAGGGGATGTCGGCCTCTTCGAACAGCGCCACTTCCAGCGATTCCTCGCCAGGACGGAAGTCCAGGTCCAGCAGGCGGGCGCGGTAGATGATGTGCACCTGGTTGATATGCGGTACGTCGATCAAGGTGTAGATGTCGCCGACCTCGATGCGTGCGCAGGCTTCTTCCAGTGTTTCACGCGCGGCGCCCTGAGCGGTCGTTTCCGCGTTTTCCATGAAGCCGGCCGGCAAGGTCCATTTGCCCAGCCGCGGCTCGATTGCCCGGCGGCACAGGAGGATGCGGTCTTCCCATTCGGGCAGGGCACCGACGACGATCTTGGGATTCTGGTAATGGATATCGCCGCAACTGCCGCACACGTGGCGGGGCAGGGAGTCGCCCTGGGGGATGCGGAATTCGACGGTGGCACCGCAAGTGGAACAGAACTTCATCGTCGGGGCTGGCAGCGTGGAGTGAGCGGGAATTCTAGCCGGAACGTGGCTGGCGCGTCTGTGCGACCCAAGCTGGGCAGGGTGCTTGCTTGAGCCGGATTCCGCCGTTTGCCGTGTCTTTCGACTTAATAAAGCGGTGTAGTCGGCATACGCTGGAGAACCGGGCAACTCACTCTTGGGTTGCTTGCGGCTGACACGTCTCGACGGCCTGCATATTGCCAAGGTAAAGTGCCGCGGCGACTGCGATGGGGTCATATCGGAGCCCGGGCAGAATCCCAAGAGTCATCAAGACAGCGCGCAAAAAGGAATCCATGCCGCCTCCGATCGACATGAATCGGTTCGAGCAACTCAAGGCGACCGGCGATCTGCCGTCGCCGCGGGGCGTTGCTTTGGCAATCATCCGCCTCACGCAGGCGGAAGAGGTTTCCATGGCGGAACTGGCGCGGGTGATCAAGAGCGACCCCGCCTTCGTCGGCCGTCTGATCAAGGCCGCCAACGGCGTCGTTTCCTTCCATCGCCGGGCGGTGGTCTCCGTCCAGGAAGCGCTGATGGTGCTGGGGCTGCCAGCGGTGCGCACGATGGCGCTGGGTTTCTCGCTACTCTCCAGTTACCGCAAGGGCGGCTGCGTGAGTTTCGACTACGCCCGTTTCTGGTCTTCCTCCCTGCTGATGGCACTGTCCATGCAGGTCGTCGCCCAACGTGTGCGGGTGATTGCCGCGGACGAAGCCTTCAGCCTGGGCCTGTTGGCCCGCGTCGGCGAATTGGCGCTGGCTACCTTGTATCCGGCCGATTACGGCCGCTTGCTGCTGGAGTCCCAGCGCTTCCCGGAATTACGTCTTACCGATCTCGAGCAGCAATCCTTCGCGCTCACGCACAACGAGCTGAGCGCGGCGATGCTGGCCGACTGGGGCCTGCCGGTGGTCTTTACCGAACCGGTGCTGTATTTCGAGCAGGCCGAGCGGGCCGGTTTCGCCTCAGGCGGACGGGAAGAAGGCCTGCTGCAATCCCTGGTGCTGTCGCGCGCACTGGCCGAGATCTGCCTAGCTTCCGAGGTGGAGCAAGCGGCGCTGATGCCACCGGTGCTCAAGCTGGCGACCCGGCTAGGGCTGGGGCGCGATGATTTCGCCGCAGCCTGCGAGCGCATCGGCCGGGAATGGCTGGAGTGGAGCAAGCTGCTGCAGCTGGAGTCGGTGGCGCCGCCGGCTTTCGGCAGCCTCGTGCAGAAGGGGGCGGCGGCAACGCCGGCCCGGAGCGAAGCGGCGCAGACCGTTCAGTCGGCGGCGACGCCCACGGCCGAGAGCGGGATGCGGGTCATGGTGGTGGATGCGAATCCGGGCGTTCGCCGTGAGCTTCGCGGCCTGTTGGAGGCGGCTGGCCATCTGGTGGTCGAAGCCGGCAACGGCCGGGAAGGCATGGAACTGGCGCTGGAAGTCCAGCCGCACATGATGGTGCTGGACTGGGCAATGCCGGAGATGGATGGCCTGGAGTTGGTACGCGCCCTGCGCGCCACCAAGATGGGGCGCGGCATCTACGTGCTGCTGCTGACGCAGGTGGAGGACGACGAGCGCCTGGTCGAGGCTTTCGAAGCCGGTGCCGACGATTTCGTCGTCAAGCCGGTCAGCCCGCGGGTGCTAGGGGCGCGTTTGCGTGCCGGCCAGCGGGTGGTGCGATTGCAGCAGGAACTGGAGCGCGACCGCGAGGAAATCCGCCATTTCGCCGCCGAGCTGGCGATCACCAACCGCCGGCTGCAGGAAGCTGCGTTGACCGATGCGCTCACCGGCTTCCCCAATCGGCGCTACGCGATCGATCGCATCCAGCAGGAGTGGATCGCCTCCACCCGCAACCTGCGGCCGCTCGCTTGCATGCTGATCGACCTCGATGGTTTCAAGCAGATCAACGATAGCCACGGCCATGACGTTGGCGACATGGTGTTGCGCCAGGCCGCGGACGCGCTGCGGCTGGCCTTGCGCGGTCAGGATGTGATCTGCCGCACCGGTGGAGACGAGTTCATCGTCATCTGCCCGGATACCGAGCTGGATGCCGCGATGGTGTGCGGTGAACGCCTGCGTGAAGCGGTGGATGTGCTGGTGGTGGAAACCGGTGGTCCGCGCCTGAAGCTGACCATCAGTGTCGGCGTGGCGGTGCGGGATGCATCGATGGAGGATGTGGACGCGCTGATAAAACGCGCGGACCAGGGCGCCTATAGGGCGAAACAGCGGGGACGGAACCTGGTGGCGTCGATGCAGGGCGCGGGTTCCGACGAGTCTTCTGCCGGCACGGCCGGCTTGGCCGTGTAACAGCTGGCCAACGCAATGACGAAACAAGGAAGACTGATGGACCGCATGGATGAGCGCCTGTTGCGTCAGGAAGGGCCGGTACGGGTCCTGATCGTCGATGATTCGGATGACGATGCTTTTCTCGTTCGCGCTGAGCTTGGGCGACGGGGCGTGAGGATCGACTATCGCCGGGTGGACTGCGAACTGGACATGGCCGCCGCGCTGTCGGCGGATGGTTGGGACGTGATCCTGGCCGACCACGACATGCCCGGCTTCGACTCGCTGGCAGCCCTCGAGGTACTGAAGCGCAGCGGCCAGGACGTGCCCTTCATCATCCACTCAGGCCAGATCTCCGACCGCCAGGCGGTGTCGGCAATGTATGAAGGCGTGGATGACTTCATCGCCAAGGGCGACTACGAACGCCTTGTGCCGGTGATAGAGCGCGAGCTGCGTGGCGTGAGTGCCCGCCGCGCGGTGCGCACCGCTGACAACCGCATCCGCGAACTGGTCAATTTCGACGGCCTCTCGGCGCTGCCCAACCACCACCTCTTCTGCAGCAAGGTGACCGATTGGCTGGGTGACTGCCGCCAGCGTGGCCGCGCGCCGGTGGGGGCTGTGTTCGTCGTCGACGTGGATCGCTTCATGCGGGTGAATGCCAGCTTCGGCTATGAAGTCGGCAGCGCCATCCTGCGCCAGGTCGGCGAGCGGCTGGCCCAAGGGCTGGCGCCGGAAGTGACGCTGGCGCGGCTGGGGGGCGACAAGTTCGGCGTTTTCCTGCCAGGCGTGGGTGATCCGGCGCAGATCGAAGTCACCGCGCGCTGGATACTCACCGCCTTCGAACAGCCCTTCCTGAAGGACAAGGTGGAGTTGTTCCTGACCGCAAGCATCGGCATTGCCATGGTGCCGCGCGATGGCGACTCGGTTTACACCCTGCTGATGAATGCCGAAACCGCGGTGGCGCAGACCAAGCGCAAGGGTGGCAAAGGCCTGCGGTTCTTCGACCGGACAATGAATACAGCCTCGGTCGAGCGTTTGGCGCTGGAGGCGGACCTGCGCCATGCGCTGGTGCGGAACGAGCTGCGGTTGTTCTATCAACCGCTGGTTCGCGCGGCGGACGGCGCGGTGGTTGGCGCCGAGGCGCTGGTGCGCTGGCAGCATCCGCAACAAGGTCTGCTGACGCCGGATCGTTTCATACCGCTCGCCGACGAAACCGGCCTGATTTCCGAGATCGGCAGCCAGGTACTGTTCGAAGCCTGCCGCCAGGGCAAGGTCTGGCACGACATCGGCCATGTCGGCTTCCGCGTTTCGGTGAACGTTTCCGCGGTCCAGTTCGGCCAGCCGCGCTTGCTGGAAACCGTCAGCGAAGCGTTGAATGCGAGCGGTTTCCCGCCCGCCTGCCTCACGCTGGAGATCACAGAAAGCTCACTGATGAGCGATGTCGAGTCCGCCGCCGGCATGCTGCGCGCGCTGAAGAACATGGGCGTGCAGGTGGCGGTGGACGATTTCGGCACGGGCTATTCCTCGCTGTCCTATCTCAAGCGCTTGCCCATCGACGTCATCAAGATCGACAAGTCCTTCGTGCGCGATGTGAGTCATGACGAGGAAGATGCCGCCATCGTGCGCGCCATCATCGTGCTGGCGCGCAGCCTGCATCTCGCCACCGTGGCGGAGGGTGTCGAGACCCGCGAGCAGGAAGTGATGCTGCGGGACGAGCGTTGCGACAGCTTCCAGGGCTTCCGCTACGGCCGGCCGGTGCCGCCAGAGGCTTTTCCCTTCCTCCTTCAGGGTGTTGCGGACTGAGTAAAGTAGATTTGTTGTTTTTCGACCACACAGGCGGGCGGGCTTTTCCTTGATCTGTGCTTGCGATTGCTCACAATTTACTTTAAGTTCGGAACACTTCTACCTGAAAGGGAGCAGGAAACGATGGAACGCCCCGATTTTCAGGCCGAAATACGCGAATTGAATCTTGCTTACCTGATGCTCGCGCAACAGATGCTGCGCAGCGACAGGGAGACTGCAATGTTCAGGTTGGGTGTGACCAAAGAGGTCGCCGACCTGATCGAAAGCCTGTCCGCCGCCAAGCTGGTGCGGATGGCAAACAGCCAGATGTTGATGCCCAGCTTCCGCTTCGACGATGCCCAGTTGCTTCGTTTGATGGCAGGAGAAGGGCGGGATCCGGCCACGTCCAGCCTGCACGCGGCCATCATCGCCGCCGGCAAGGCGATGGGTGAGACGGCCTAGGAGAGAGCAATGAAGAACAAGCGCATCATCGACGAAGCCGATGACATCCGCCGCGCGGTGGAAATGGTCCAGCTCGGCGCGCGCATGCAGATGCTGGAGGTGGAAACCCGCCTCAGCCGCGAAAAGCTGCTGAAGATCTACAAGGAAGTGCGCGGCGTTTCGCCTCCCAAGGGCATGCTGCCGTTCTCCACCGACTGGTTCATGACCTGGCAGCCGAACGTGCATTCGTCGCTGTTCATGGGTTTTCATCGGTACTTCACCGAAGCCACCGGACTGAAGGGGCTGGACGCGATCATCAAGTCCTACCACCTCTACCTTGACCATATCGAGGCGGAGCAGATGGAGCCGGTGCTGAGCCTGACCCGCGCCTGGACGCTGGTGCGCTTCTTCGATGCCGATCTGTTGCAGATGGCACCGTGCAGCTGCTGCAGCGGCCACTATGTGGCGCACGCCTACGATCCCACCGCCAACTTCGTCTGCGGGCTGTGCAACATGCCCTCGCGCGCAGGCAAGAGCAAGCGCGCGGTGCCGACCCGCAAGACCCGGGTAAAGGCGGCCTCGGTCTGAGGCGCTGTTGCTGGCGACCCAGGCCGGCGTGAAATCCTCCACACGGGCTGTCCGAACGTAGCGGACAGCCCGTTTTCTTTTGTCGGATCGGTTCAAGTTTCCGTTGTCCGGACCGATACAATGCGACGCAGTGCCCACGCTTTCGCGGCGTTTTCCTGGAGTTCGCGGTGTTTCTCATCATTGGCTACGTCATCATCCTCGCCGCGTCGGTCGGCACCTATGCTGTGCACGGCAGCCTGGGGGCGTTGTGGGTGCCGATGGAGTACCTCGCCATCATCGGTCTGATGATCGGTGGCTTCGTTTCGGGGAACAGCGGAAAGACGATCAAGGCGACGCTGGGCTCCTTGGGCGGGGCGGTGAAAGGCTCCCCGTACAACAAGGCGTTGTACGTGGATCTGCTGTCCATGCTCTTCGAGCTGCTGGCCAAGGTCCGCAAGGAAGGTCTGATGTCGATCGAGAACGACATCGAGAACCCGGATTCCAGTCCGATTTTTTCCAAATATCCCAACGTCACTTCAGACCACCATGTGGTCGAGTTCCTCACCGATTACCTGCGCATGATGGTGGGCGGCAACTTGAACGCCTTCGAGATCGAGAACCTGATGGACATGGAGATCGAGACTCACCACCAGGAGGCGCATGTGGCGCCGCACACCGTGTCCAAGATGGCGGACGGCCTGCCGGCCTTCGGTATCGTCGTGGCGGTGATGGGCGTGGTGAACGTGATGGGCTCGGTGGGCGAGCCGCCCGCTGTGCTGGGCAAGATGATCGGCGGCGCGCTCGTCGGTACCTTCCTCGGCATTCTGCTGTCCTACGGTTTCGTCGCGCCCATCGCCAGCCAGCTCGAACAGAAGGTGGAAGAGGGCGGCAAGATCTACCAATGCATGAAGGTGGTGCTGCTGGCCAGCATGAATGGCTACGCACCGCAGGTGGCGATCGAGTTCGGGCGCAAGGTGCTGTATTCCACCGACCGGCCGGGCTTCACCGAGCTGGAACAGGAACTCAAGAACCGCAAGGGTTGAGGCGGCAGGCAATGGCGATTCGTTTTTCGAGCCGTTTGCGTTTTTGCAGTGCGCCTGCGTGGGGTGAGGCATGAGCGACGATACCCAGCAGCCTATCGTCGTCAAACGCATCAAGAAGGGTGGCGGCGGCCACCACGGCGGCGCGTGGAAGATCGCCTATGCCGACTTCGTGACGGCGATGATGGCCTTCTTCCTGCTGATGTGGCTGCTTGGCTCCACCGCGAAGGGCGATCTGGTCGGCATCGCGGATTACTTCCAGAACCCGCTCAAGCTGGCGATGGAAGGTGGCGAGGGCTCGGGCGACAGTTCCAGCATCATCAAGGGCGGCGGTGAAGATCTCACCCGTTCCCTGGGCCAGGTGAAGCGCGGCGATTTCGAAGGCCGGCGGACGATCAACCTGGACGCGGCCCGTGGCCGTGAGACGCCGAGCGCCGAGACGCCAGCGGAAGAAACCGAGACCCGGCGCGAGCGGGTGCGTCTGCTGGATCTCAAGGGCCGTATCGAGGCCATCATCGAGGCTGATCCGCTGCTGCGTCAGTTCAAGAACCAGATCCTGATGGACATCACCACCGAAGGGCTGCGAATACAGCTGGTGGATGAGCAGAACCGGCCGATGTTCAATACCGCCAGCGCGGACCTGCGGCCTTACACGCGTGATCTTCTCCGCGATATCGGCCGGGCGCTGAACGACGTCGATCATCGCATCTCGCTATCCGGTCATACCGATTCGGCGCAGTACGCCGGCGGCGACCGTGGCTTCTCCAACTGGGAGTTGTCCTCCAACCGTGCCAATGCGGCACGCCGGGAGCTGATTGCCGGTGGCCTGGAAATGGGCAAGGTGGTCCGGGTGGTCGGTTTGGCCGACACCATTCCGATGAACAAGGACAACCTGCTGGACCCGATGAACCGCCGCATCAGCATCGTGGTGCTGAACAAGCGCACCGAAGAAGCGCTGCGTACCGAGGGCGGCCAGGTGGAAGTGAACAGCGGAGCGCCCGTCGATGGCGGTGCCTTGCGCCAGGACATCGAGCAGCAGACGCCACCTCCGGCACCGGTGGCGCCCGCGTTGAACGGGGCGCGGACCTCCCGTTTGGGGCCGCCCATTGGCAGCACGCGTTGACGCCTTTTAGCAGCAGGCCGTAGTGCCAGTGATATTCGGTGCTAGGCATGGCCTATGTTGAAGTTGAAGCATCCGTATGGCGTTGGCCGCGTGGCTCGGATCTTAGCCAGCAGGGCGGCGGCGTCGGGATGTGCAGGCGCGGTGCTATCAGCACCATGCCGCCATCCGCGGCCGGTGGCTAAAAAGAACATATCCAGGGAGTGCCCAGCATGACCACATCCGGTGGTGGTTCCTCACGTTTGCCACCGCGGCCCTTGTCCGGGGTTCCCTCGGGCAGCAGTGCCAGCAGTACGGCGAGCACCGGTAATAGCGCCTCTGCGCCGCGCAAGCCCCTGGCTGCGGCAGTGCCCAGTTTTCCTTCCACACTGGGTGCCGGGAGGGAACGGGAGTTCGAGTTCAACGCTTCCGATTTCGAGAAAGTGCGCAAGCTCATTCATGAGCATGCGGGGATCGCCTTGTCGCCGGCCAAGCAGGACATGGTCTATAGCCGGTTGGCGCGGCGCCTCCGGGCCTGTGGCGATCGCACTTTTGCGCAGTACCTCACCCGGCTGGAGCGCGACCGCTCCGAGTGGGAGACCTTCGTCAATTCGCTGACGACCAACCTCACCTCCTTCTTCCGCGAAGCTCACCATTTCGACATCCTCGCCGAGCAGCTCAGGAAGGTGGCCGAGAAGCGCACCATCAAGATCTGGTGTTGCGCTTCCTCGACTGGCGAGGAGCCGTATTCCCTCGCCATCACCGCCTGTGAGGCTTTCGACAGCCTGAACCCGCCGGTGCAGATAATTGCGACCGACATCGACACCGCGGTGCTGGCCCACGGCGAGGCCGGCTCCTACCGGCAGGAGCGGGTGGAGCGCCTGTCGCCCGAACGCCTGCGGAAGTTCTTCCTGCGTGGTACTGGCGACCAGGATGGCGTGGTCAAGGTGCGACCGGAGTTGCGCCGGCTGATCACCTTCCGCCGCATCAATCTGCTGGAGGCCAACTGGCCGGTGCAGGGGCCGCTGGACGCCATCTTCTGCCGCAACGTGATGATCTATTTCGACAAGCCCACCCAGTACGGCATCCTCAAGCGCTTCCAGCCGCTGCTGCGTCCGGATGGGCAGTTGTTCGCCGGCCATTCGGAGAGCTTCATGCACGCGGCGGATCTGTTCCGCTCGCGCGGCCGCACCGTCTATCAGCGGGCAGACGCTCCGCAGCGCTGAACTCCATGGAAGGCCGGCCGACTCGGGTTTTCATCTGCGAGGGGTCCGCCATAACCCGGACGCTGCTCGCCGACCTGATTGGCAAGCAACCCGGCCTGCGGCTCGTTGGCAGCGCAGCGGAGCTGGTTCCGGCGGCCGAGGCACAGCGGCGCCAGGTCGATGTGCTGGTAGTTGGCGAGGGATTGTCCGGAAAGGCGCAGACGCGGGCGGCGCATGTGCAGGGCATCGCAGTCGTCACGCTGGGTGACACCGGCGCTTTCCATGTGCCACGTCCGCCCGCGCGTTCGCAGACCGAACTGGCGGAGTATGGCCGTCTGCTGGCGCAACGCCTCGCGGAGGCCTGTCGCAGCTCGGCGCGCGCCAGGGTTGAGCCTGCAGCGCGCCCATCATCCCCAGGCCGCCTGGGCGCTTATCCGGGGCGCATCGTCTTCATCGGTGCCTCCACCGGCGGTACGGAGGCGATCAAGGAGGTGCTGCTCGGCTTGCCGGCGCAGATGCCGCCGGTGCTGATGGTGCAGCACATGCCGGAGATGTTCACCCCATCCTTCGCCAAGCGCCTGGACGACCTGTGTGCCCTGCATGTGAAGGAGGCGGAGCAGGGCGAGCGCTTGCAAGGCGGCACTGTTTATCTCGCGCCCGGCCATTCGCACCTTTCCATTGCCCGCAACGGTGGAGGCTACCAGTGCGAGCTGGCGCGCTCCGAGCCGGTGAATCGTCATCGCCCCTCGGTGGATGTGCTGTTCCGCTCGGCTGCGGCCGAAGTCGGGGCCGCGGCCATCGGCGTGCTGCTCACTGGAATGGGCAAGGACGGCGCCGAAGGACTGCTGCGGATGAAACTCGCTGGAGCGTGGACGATTGCGCAGGATCAGCAGTCCTGCGTGGTCTACGGTATGCCGCGGGAAGCGGTGGCGCTGGGGGCTGCCCGGGAAGTGCTGCCACTGAACACCATCGCCACCCATCTGATGCAACGTCTGGGCTCGCCTCTTCATACAGATTGACTAGGATGAATGGGCTGGGGCGGCTCAAGAAGAGGATGCCGGCGCCGATATGACGCTGGTAGAGGGGAGGGGCCGCGATTCGCGGCGGGAATGCGGCCGAACGAGAACGCGGCGATGACCGTGATGAGGGGGCTAGGAATATGGGTTTTGTCAGGATAGGTGTTCTGGCAGGCGTGCTGTCCTGCCTCGGCGGCGTGGCCGTGCTGGCAGTAGTGGCCTCGCTGGATGTCATCGCGCTCTCGGCCCAGTTGGTGGTCGGCGCGGTAACCGGCGCGGCTGTATGGTTGATGGCTCGCAGTCGCTGGGGCACGCCGCTGGCGGCCTTTGCCGACACCTTGAGCAGCATGCAGCGCGACGGCGACCTTTCCCGCCGCGCAGGGGTTGCCGGCGGCGAGGTGGGCGACTGTGCCAGCCGCTTCAATCTGCTCATCGAGAGCTTCCAGGGCATCGTGGGCAAGGTGATCTTCGACGCCCAGCGGGTGGCGGATGCGGCGGAGTCGCTGTCCGGCCATGCGCGCGGCGTGGCGGAAGGCTCATCTGCCCAGCGCCATGCATCGGAAAGCATGGGGCAGGCGATCCAGGAGATGACCGCCGGTGTTACCGCCGTGGCCGAGAGCGCGAGCAAGACGGCGGGCAATGCGCAGGAAGCTCGGCAGCTGTCGCGCGAGGGCGCGCGCATCGTCGGCGATGCGTCTTCCGAGATCGCCAGCATCGCCCGCTCGGTGGATGCCTCGGCGCATGTCATCGACGCGCTGGGTCAGCGTTCCGAGGCCATCAGCGGCATCGTCAAGGTCATCCGCGAAATTGCCGACCAGACCAATCTGCTGGCGCTCAACGCCGCGATCGAGGCCGCGCGAGCCGGTGAGCAGGGCCGCGGCTTCGCGGTGGTTGCCGACGAGGTGCGCAAGCTGGCGGAGCGGACTTCCGCCGCCACCGGCGAGATCACCACGATGATAGGCGCCATACAGGAGGAGACCCGTACTGCGATCGCGTCCATCCGCTCCGGCAGCCAGCAGGCGGAGGCGGGGGCCGAGTTGGCGCAGCAGGCGGCCGAGGCGCTGGAGCGCATCAATGCCGGTGCCCAGCAGACCATGGAGCGCATAGACGAGATCGCCATTGCCATCGCCCAGCAGGGGCGGGAGGCCAGCAGCGTTGCCGAGCATGTGCGCGATATCGTCGAAATGGCGGATCGCAACTCGACGGGTGCCGAGCGCACGCTGGACGAAGCCAAGGAACTGGGCAGCCTGGCGGTGAATCTTCACGAGATCAGCAAGGTGTTCAAGCTGGGCGCGGCGGGCGAGCAGGCGATGCTGATCCATCGCCGCATGCCGGACATCGCTGTCCGGGCAGCGAAGGAGATGGGGAAGATCCTGGAGGAAGCGCTGGCCGCCGGCCAAGTGAGTGAACAGGCCTTGTTCGAACCGGAATACCGGGCGATTCCTTCCACCCGGCCGCAGAAATACAACACCGGCTTCGACACGCTGACCGACCGGATCTTTCCTCGCCTGCAGGAAGCACTTTTGCAGGAGAACACCCAGGTGGTGTACGCCATCGGCTGTGACCGCAAGGGCTATGTGCCGACCCACAACACGCGCTTTTCGCAGCCATTGACCGGCGATTACGACAAGGACTTCGTCGGCAACCGCTCCAAGCGCATCTTCGACGACCCGGTGGGCAGACAGTGCGGCGCCCACCAATTGCAGTTTCTGATCCAGACCTACCGGCGTGACACCGGGGAAATCATGCACGACATTTCCGCCCCGGTTTACGTAAATGGCCGTCACTGGGGCGGTTTCCGCATCGGATACCGCGCATGAGATGGCTGACCATGCCCAATTTAAGGTGCGAGAATGCGAGTCCTAAGCTGGGACGCGAAGGATTTCTCAAGTCCGCGCCGCGCCGGTCGATAAACTGCCCAAGCCGCTCGCGATTTCGCGGGCCGCGACATAAAGCCGCCCAACGCGGAGAGTGAAATGTCCGATCTGCTGAAGAACATCGATGCCCGTACCCGCCTCGCGGGAACAAACAAACTGGAAATCCTGCTGTTCACCCTCGGCACGGACCACCGTACCGGCCGGAGGGAGACGTTTGGCATCAACGTCTTCAAGGTGCGCGAGGTGATGCGCACGCCGGCCATTACCGCGGCGCCGGAAATGCCCTCCTCGGTCGAGGGCATGGTGAGCCTGCGCGGCGTGTTGGTGCCGGTGGTGGATCTCGCCAAGTATGTCGGCATCGGTGCCGAGACGCCGCGCGAAATCATGATCGTCACCGAGTACAACGGCCACACCCAGGGTTTTCTGGTCGAGGCGGTGGATACCATCCTGCGGCTGGATTGGGCGCAGATGCGGGTGCCGCCCGACATGCTCACCGCCAACATGGGCGGTCTGGTCACCGCGGTGACGGAACTGTCCGGCAACAAGCTGGTGATGATGCTGGACGTGGAAAAGGTGCTGTCCGAAACCACCCGCTACGACGATGCCTTCATGTTCAAGGACATCGAGCGCATGGACCGCGGCGAGGAGCACACCGTTTTCTTCGCCGACGATTCTTCGGTTGCCCGCCGCCAGATCACCCAGACGCTGGACGCCCTCGGCGTGCGCTACGTTGGCTCGGTGAATGGCCGCCAGGCCTGGGAAGAGCTGAAGAAAGTAGCCGTGCATGCCGAAAACACCGGACGCAAGGTCAAGGACCTGGTCAGCATGGTACTGACCGACGTCGAGATGCCGGAGATGGATGGCTACATCCTGACCAAGCAGATCAAGTCCGATCCGCGCTTCGAAGGCGTGCCGGTGATCATGCATTCCTCCCTCTCCGGCATGTCCAATCAGCAGCTGGGCCGCTCCGTCGGCGTGGATGAGTACGTACCGAAATTCGAACCCCAACGCCTGGCCATGACCCTGAGCCGCCTGCTGAACCGCGGCAGCGCAGAAGACGCTGGGAACGGCGACTGATAATAACGAGGTAACGCTCATGCTCAACCTGGATCGCAAGGATCCCGCCCTGCTGGATACGGTCGATGGCCGCACCATGCTCGCCGGTTCCAACCGCATGGAGATCCTGCTGTTCTCCCTGGGAACCAGCGAAATTTTCGGCATTAACGTGTTCAAGGTGCGCGAGGTGTCGAAGACGCCTTTCATCACCAAGGCGCCCAACATGCCGGCCGGTGTCGAAGGCTTGATCTCCCTGCGCGGCAACGTCATCCCGGTGCTCTCCCTGGCCAAGATCCTTGGGCTGGGAGAAGCCAGCGATCCGCTGGGTGGCTCGATGATGGTCACCGAGTACAGCAAGCGCACCCTGGGTTTCCTGGTGGACGAGGTGGATCGCATCATCCGCGTCGAATGGGACAAAGTGCGCACGCCGGACAACGTCTCGTCCAACGTCCACAGCTTCATCACCGCGATCACAGAGCTCGGCGACGGCAAGCTGGTGTCCATCCTCGACGTCGAAACCATCCTCGCCAATACCTTTGGTGAAGCCGTGGTTGGCAACATCGCGCCGCTGGGCAATGGCCACGAAGTGAATGTGTTCTTCGTCGATGACTCTTCCGTGGCGCGACGCAAGATCGCCGAGGTGCTGGACAAGCTGGGCGTGCGTCACAAGCACGCGCAGAACGGCTTGGAAGCCTGGACACGGCTGGAAGGCATGGCCAGCCACGCGCAGCAGATGGGCCGGCATGTCGGCGAGGAGATCGACCTCATCCTGGTGGATGCCGAGATGCCGGAAATGGATGGCTATGTGCTGACCCGCAACATCAAGAACGATGCGCGTTTCGAAGGAATTCCGGTGGTGATGCACTCATCGCTTTCCTCCGAAGCCAACCGCGCCATGGGAAAACGGGTCGGAGTGGATTCGTACGTGGCAAAATTCGACGCCGATGTGCTTGCGGATACCCTGCGCCCCCTGCTCCAGAAGGCGCGGCAGGTTTAACGCGGCAGCCTGAGGAAACCGGAGATCAAGATGGCCGACCCCAAAATGCGATTTCTCGTCGTCGATGACTTTTCAACCATGCGGCGTATCGTCCGCAACCTCCTGAAGGAACTGGGTTACACCAACGTGGAGGAGGCTGAGGACGGCGCCGTCGCGTTGCAGAAGCTCAACAGCTCCCAGTTCGAATTCGTCGTCACCGACTGGAACATGCCCAACATGGATGGGCTGACCCTGCTGCAGACGATACGCCAGACGCCGCATCTGAAGCACTTGCCGGTGTTGATGATCACCGCCGAGGCGAAGAAGGAGAACATCATCGCCGCCGCCCAGGCGGGCGCCAGCGGCTACATCGTGAAGCCCTTCACCGCCGCAACGCTGGCGGAGAAGCTCGAAAAGATCTTCGAGAGACTCGGCAAGAGTGCCGTGGCCTGATCGGGCTGGCCGTATCGACAAGGGAGCCCGAAGATGGTGAAGAAAGCAAAATTCGACGAGTCCGGCGATTCGGACGATCTGCAAGCCCTGTTCGACAGCATCGCCTCCACGCCGGCCGTGAGCGCGGCGCCGGCACCTGCCCCGGTTGCTGCCGCACCGGCGGCGAGCGATGCGGGCGACAACGATGACCTGCAGGCCTTGTTCGACTCTGTGGCCGCGGAATTCACTGCCCCGGCCGTGCCTACCCCCAAGCCTGCCGCTGCGCCTGTTGTTGCCAATGTCGCCCCTGCTGCCGTGGCGCAGGAAAACGATTCGGAAACGATCGAGGGCGTATTCACCCGTATTGGTCAGATGACCCGACAAGTCCACGACACTCTGCGCCAGCTCGGTTTCGACCATGCGCTGCAGGAAGTGGCGGAAGCGATTCCCGATGCCCGCCAGCGCCTCAGCTATATCGCGCAGATGACCGAACAGGCGGCGAGCCGGGTGCTCAATGCCACCGACATCGCCCAACCCATCCAGGACCGCCTGGGGGCGGATGCCGAGAACCTGCAGGCCAAGTGGGACCGCCTGTTTGCCAACGAGCTCTCGGTCGATGAATTCAAGGCCCTGGCCGCGGACACGCGCGGCTTCATCGGCGGCGTGGCGGAAGGTACCCGCCAGACCAACGCCCAGCTGATGGAAATCATGATGGCGCAGGATTTCCAGGATCTGACCGGCCAGGTCATCAAGAAAGTGGTCGACATGGCCCAGACCCTGGAAAGTCAGCTGCTCCAGGTACTGCTGGAGATCACTCCCAACGAAAAGCGCACCGATGCGCACACTGGTCTGATGAACGGACCTGTGGTCAACAGCGAAGGCCGCGACGACGTGGTGACCAGCCAGGAACAGGTCGACGACCTGCTCGAGAGCTTGGGCTTCTGAGCCTGCCATGCGGAATCACCCGGGATCGGCCGGACGCCCCCGAACGAGAATTGGAGCCTGAGAGCCATGAGTGACTTTGCCGGGATGGAAGACTTGCTGCAGGACTTCCTGATCGAAGCCGGAGATTTGCTGTCCGGGGTAGACAACAAGCTTGTCGACCTCGAGCGCTCGCCGGACGACCGAAGCCTGCTCAACGACATCTTCCGTGGTTTCCACACCATCAAGGGCGGTGCGGGTTTTCTGAACGCGACGGAACTCGTCACCCTGTGTCACCTCACCGAGAACCTGTTCGACAAGCTGCGCAATGGCGAGCTCTCGGTTACGCCCGAAGGCATGGACGTGATCCTGGCTGCCACCGCGGCCGTCCGCGACATGTTCGGCTACCTGGAACGCGGATCGCAGCCGCCCCCGGCGGATGTGGTGCTGATCGAAGGCCTGAAGGCGACGATCTCCGGCGAAGCTGCGGCGCCGGTTTCCGCGCCCGCCAAACCGGTGGTCACGCCACCGCCCGCGGCTCCGCGTTCGGCTGGCGGTACCGCCAACGAGCCGGACTGGAATCTGCTCTATAACGCGGTCACCGGCCTGCCGGTTCCCGTTGCCGAGGTACGAACGCCGGAACCACGGCAGGTAGTGGCCGAGAAGCCGATCGAAGAGGTCGTGCAGTCCGCGCTGGGCCGTCGCGTCAGCGACAAGCCGACCGCGGCAGCCCCACCGGCCGGCCGCCGTGACGGCGAGCGCCAGCGCGACAATTCCATCCGTGTCGATACCGCACGGCTGGATCAGGTGCTGAATCTCTCCGGCGAAATCGGCCTGACCAAGAACCGCCTCAACGCCTTGCGCAGCGACATCCTCAGCGGCCGCAACGACACCGAGACGCTGCACGCGCTGGATCTGGCGGTTAGCCAGCTCGACCTGCTGGTTTCCGATCTGCAGAACGCGGTCATGAAGACGCGCATGCAGCCCATTGGCCGCCTGTTCCAGAAGTATCCGCGGATCGCGCGTGACCTCGCACGCAACCTCGGCAAGGACGTGGAGCTGGTGCTGGCCGGCGAGGAAACCGAGATCGACAAGACCATGATCGAGGACTTGTCGGACCCCATCATCCACCTCATCCGCAACGCGGTGGATCACGGCGTGGAAGAGTCTTCCGAGCGTGTGTCCAATGGCAAGCCGGTGAAGTCCATCGTGCGTCTGGAAGCCCGCCAGGAAGGCGATCACATCGTGATCATGGTGGCGGACGACGGCCGTGGCATGAACGCCGAGCGCCTGCGTGCCAAGGCAGTGGAGAAGGGGCTGATCACCGACGAAGAAGCCAACACCATGGATGAGCGCCAGAGTTACAACCTGGTGTTCCTCCCCGGCTTCTCCATGGCGGCCAAGGTTTCCGACGTGTCCGGTCGGGGTGTGGGTATGGACGTGGTCCGCACCAACATCCAGAAGCTCAACGGCTCCATCGACATCCGCTCGCAGCAGGGCAAGGGCACCACCTTCGTCATCAGTCTGCCGCTGACACTGGCCATCCTGCCGGTGCTGTTGGTGCGCCTGGGCGACCAGCCCTTCGCGGTGCCGCTGTCCATGGTGCGGGAGATCCTGCCGGTGGATCCCAAGGAGGTCCAGGAGGTCGGTGGCCGCGCGACGATGGTGGTCCGCGGCGAAGTGCTGCCCATCCTGCCGCTGTCCAGTCTGCTGGGCTGGAGCCAGGAGCGCACGCCGGAATATGGTGTGCTGATGCAGACCGCGGAGCTGTCCTTCATCCTCGCCATCGATAGTTTCGCCGGTCGGGAAGACGCGGTGATCAAGTCGCTGGACGACTTCCGCCCCAAGGGCGTTGCCGGCGTGACCACGCTGTCCAACGGCCAGATCGTTCTCATCCTGGACATGAAGGAACTGCTGGGCGGTGCCGGCGAGCAACGCGGCGTCGCCAGGGCCGCGTTGATGCGGCAAGCGGCTGCGGCGTTTGCCTGAAATCGGTCTCCGGTAATAAACAAAGGCGCCCGCGGGCGCCTTTTTTCGTTACCGCTTCAGCCATGCTCGCGCTTGTTCCTGCCCCGGCCCTTGCCTACGATAAAAGCAGCGCAGGCCGGTTCGCGGCTCGCCAGCAGGGGGAGGGGACATCGTGGAGTTCGATTTCGATCAATGGAGCGAGCTGGCGAAGAACGATCCGGCCGCCTTCTTCCAGGCGCGCCGACGTACGATAGATCGCTTCATCGCCGAACACCCGGTTCCCCAGGCCAGGCGGCTGCGCGAGATGCAGCGCTTCATCGACTGCGTGCGCATGTCTTCCGGTTCTCCGATGCGCGCAGTGCGTGGCATCACCTGCCTGATGAAGGACAGGGTGGAAACCTTGAGCCGGAAAAGCCTGGAGCTGGATTTTGCAACCGCCCGCCTGCGTGAGGTGATGGCACAGCTGGACGAATGCCGCTGAGCGCGGCGGGCGGTTGATTGGCGGACGTCAGGCGGTCACTGCGAGCAGCTTTGCGAAGGCCTCTTCGAACTGTCCAAGACCTTCCTTCTGCAGTTGCTCCCCGGCGCCAGTCAGGTCGACGCCGCATGCGGCCAGCGCTGCCAGCCGGCTGCGTGCTTCGTCCGCTCCCTCATTCAGGGTTGCGGCGACCTTGCCGTGATCCCGCAGCGCATCCAGCGTTGCATCCGGCAGCGTATTGACGGTTTCAGCGCCGATCAGCGGCTCCACGTAGAGCAGGTCGCTGTATGCCGGATTCTTGGTGCCGGTACTGGCCCACAGCATGTACTGGGGGCGGGCGCCCGCTGCACGCAGCGCGGCGAACACCGGACCGTGGAAGCGCTCTCTGTAGCGCGCATAAGCCTGCTTGGCGGTGGAGACCGCGCCGGTGCCGCGCAATGCAAGGGCTTCAGGCGTGCCAATGGCTTCCAGCTGACGATCGACCAGCGTATCCACTCTGGACAGGAAGAGGCTGGCGACCGACATGACGCAGCCCGGATCACCGCCACTGGCGTGCAGGCGCTCCAGCCCACGGATGTAGGCCAGTGCCACCGCATCCACATGCGCCAGCGAGAACATCAGGGTGACGTTCACGCTGATGCCATGACCGACAAGCGCCTCGATCGCCTCCAGGCCGGCCGGAGTGGCGGGCACCTTGATCAGCAGGTTGGGGCGGCTGACCTCTTCGGCAAGGCGCAAGCCGGCGGCAACTGTACCGGCAGCGTCGGCGGCCAGCTCGGGGGAAACCTCCAGGCTGACATAGCCGGCGGCTCCGCCGCTGTCGCGGAACAACGGGAGCAACATATCGCAGGCGCGCTGCACATCCGGAATCACGAGACGCTCGTAGCGCCGCTCTGCGCTTATTGTTTCCTGCTTGAGGGCAGCGAGGTCGTCCTCGTAGTAGCGGCCGCCCGCAATAGCCTTCTGGAATATGGCTGGATTGGTGGTGATGCCGGCCACCCCGTCATCATTGAGCAGGCGGGCGAGCTGGCCTTCGTTGAGCAGGGTGCGGGAAAGGTTGTCCAGCCAGATCTGCTGGCCGTGCTGACGGACTTGAAGCAGGGGATTCATGACGATGTCGAACGGGCTGTTTGGACGGGAAGGCCGATTCTGCTACGAATCCGGGCCTGCCGAAAGCGAGGTGAGAGCTGCGCTCCAGCCCAGTGCATCCGCCACGGCGGTGAAATCCTCCGCTGGGCTGGCCGCGATCGTCAGCTGCACGCCAGTGTGAGGATGTGTAAAAGCCAGGCGGGTACAGGCGAGCAACAGGCGCTGGCTGCCAAAGAGTTGCTGGAACAGCCGGTTGTGCTGACCTTTGCCGAAGGTCGAGTCGCCGATGATGGGGTGGGCGATGTGTTTGAGATGGCGTCGGATCTGGTGGCGCCTGCCTGTTACAGGGCGCAATTCCATCAGGGCGTAGCGGCTGCTCGGATAGCGGTCCACCCGGTGAGGCAGTTCGGTGATCGCGAGGCGGCGGAAATGAGTGACGGCATCCTGGGGCGCATCGCTGGTGCCCGCCGGTATGCGCTCGGCCGGATCGTGGCGCCGGCTGAGGGCGTAGTCTATGCAGCCCTGCTCGGCAGGGTGGCCGCGGACGATGGCGGCATAGCGCTTCTCCACGCCTCCCAGCTCGAAGCAGCGGCTCATGGCGGATGCGCTCTCCCTGTTCAGGGCGAACAGGAGTACGCCGGAAGTCCCTTTATCCAGGCGATGCACCGGATGCACCTTGCAACCCAACTGGTCGCGCAACAGCTGGACGGCGAACCGTTCCTCATGCGCATCCAGTGCGCTGCGATGGACCAGCAGGCCGGAAGGCTTGTGGATGGCGACCAGGTTGTCGTCTCGGTAAAGGATTTCCAGCATGGCGGTGTGCTTGGTGGGAGTGCGGAAAATAAAAAAGCGACCGATGTTCCGGTCGCTTTCTGCGCAACTGGCGGCAGAGTGCCGCCGGACGCGGATCAGGCGAAGTTCTTGGCCGCGAAATCCCAGTTCGCCAGGCTCGCCAAGAAGGTGGCGATGAAATCCGGGCGACGGTTGCGGTAGTCGATGTAGTAGGCGTGTTCCCACACGTCCAGCGTCAGCAGCGGGTTATCACCGGTGGTGAGGGGACAGCCGGCGCCGCTGGTGTTGACGATATCGACGGCGCCGTCGGCCTTCTTCACCAGCCAGGTCCAGCCAGAGCCGAAGTTGCCGGCGGCAGAGGCGGAGAACGCCTTCTTGAAGTCTTCGAAGGAGCCCCACTTGGCCTTGATGGCGTCAGCCAGGGCACCGGTGGGTTCGCCGCCGCCGTTCGGCTTCAGGCTGCTCCAGAAGAAGGTGTGGTTCCAGATCTGGGCCGCGTTGTTGAACACGCCGCCGGCCGGAGCCTTCTTGATGATGGCTTCGAGGTCGAGGTTCTCGTACTCGGTGCCCTTGATCAGGTTGTTGAGGTTGGTGACATAAGCCTGATGGTGCTTGCCGTAGTGGAATTCCAGCGTTTCAGCGGAAATGTGCGGGGCAAGGGCATCCTTGGCGTAGGGCAGCGGGGGCAATGTGTGTTCCATTGATCTCTCCTGTTTTTTGATTCGGGGGTGGAAAGTCCGACGATTCTAGTCAGGATTGAGCCAGCGTGACAATCCCGACAGGCGCCGATGTTAAGCGCAAGAGCGGGTTTCGGAAACCCGCGTGGCGGTAAAAGCATATGCCTTGCGCTGCTATGCAAGCCCGTCCTCAGGCCGTTTCAGGCGGTTCAGAGGAGGGCGCTGCGGTGATGCCGGGCTTGGCTGCCACGACCTTGGCATCGGCCCGGCCATGGGCCAGCTCTATTTCGATTGCATCGCCCGGGCGGAGGTTTCCAACCGAGCGCAGGATGTTCCCTTTGCCGTCGCGGGTGATGCTGTAGCCGCGGGCAAGGACGGCCTCAGGGGCAAGGTGCTGAAGATGGGCCGACAGCGCGGCGAGCTGTTCCTGGCGCCGGCGTTGCAGGAGCTGCGTGCCGCGCAGCAGGCGCTGGGCGAGGCGCTCGCAGCGCTCCCGGGTGAGTTCGATTTCTGGCCGCCGGGCTTGCAATTGAATCTGGAGGCGGGCATGGCGATCGCGTCTCTTCTCAAGCAGCCGTTGCATGGCTGTTTGCAGGCGCTGGGAAAGGGCGTCAAGCACGCTTGCCGCCCGGCGCAGACGTTCCTGCGGATGAGCTAGGCGTAGGGCGCTTCTGTCCAGCCGTTGCGACAGCGTCTCGAGCCGGCGCTGGATGGAGCGCTCCAGGCGCGGGGACAGTGCGGCCAGTGTCTGCCGGGCGGCCATGTAGTCGGCGCTGGCCAGTTCGGCTGCGCTGGTGGGTGTGGGCGCTCGCAGGTCGGCGGCGAAGTCAGCGATGGTGAAATCGGTTTCATGGCCGATGCCGCTGATCACCGGAACCGGACAGGCGCGGATGGCGCGGGCCAGGGCTTCATCGTTGAAGCTCCAGAGATCCTCGATGCTGCCACCACCGCGAACCAGCAGCAGCAAGGCTATTCCGTCCCTCTCCGCCCGCGTGCCGGCCCGGGTTACCGCCGCGGTCAGGCGCTCGGCCGCGTCTGTGCCCTGGACCGGGCTGGGGTAGAGGACGACATCGAGATGCGGAGATCGCCTGCGCAGCGTGGAGAGCACATCCTGCAAGGCTGCGGCGGCCGGAGAAGTCACGATGCCCACGCCGCGCGGATAGCGCGGTAGCGGCCTGCGGGTAGCGGGGTCGAAAAGACCTTCGGCGGCGAGCTTGTCCTTCAGCCGATTGAAGGCCTCATACAGATTGCCGACGCCAGCTGGGCGCAAGGCCTCGATACTCAACTGGTAGTCGCCGCGCACCTCATACAGGGTGACCAAGGCGCGAGCTTCCACCCGCATGCCGTTCTCGGGGCGGAACGCGAGCAGTTGGGCGCGGTTGCGCCACATGGTGCAGCGCACCTGGGCCTGCTCATCCTTCAGCGTGAAATAGAGGTGACCGGAGGCTGCGCGGGTGAGATTGGAGATTTCTCCGGAGACCCACAGCAGCGGGATGGAGGCTTCCAGGGTTTCTCGCGCCAGGCGGTTGAGCTCGGCGACGCTAAGCACTTGAGGGGGCGGGGCAAAACCAGGGCCGCTCTGGGGAAAAAGGCTGTTGGACATAGGGCGTGGATTGTAGCGGAATCCACAGGGCTCGCCGGCTGTCAAGCTGAAATCCGCAAGTCATTGATGGAACAGGGATGATTTTTAAGTTGTTGAATTTATTGATCTAATTCGTTGCTTATTTTTTCGGCAACGCAAGGAGGTGCTTGCTGTCACGGGGAGTTGAGGAAAATTCGCCAAATAACCCACAAAGTTATCCACAGCTTTTGTGGATTGATCCGTCAGCTCTGTTTTGCGTCGCTCATGACGGGCTCGCTTGCCGGCATGGAGCCAAGGGCGCTAGAGTTCCGCCTTTCCCTCAGCGAGGTTTTTCCGCGTGTTCGCGATCATCCAGGCCGTCGGCTGGCCTATCTGGCCGCTGCTGCTTGCGTCTGTTGTTGCAGTTGCATTGATCATAGAGCGGTCCATCTCGCTTCGCCGGGTGCGTGTCGTACCGCCTGGCCTGCTCGATAACGTGCTTACCGATTTCCGCCAGCGTGGTGTCTCCCCTGAACTGGTGGAGCGCGTGTCTGCGCATTCGCCGTTGGGCCGTGTGCTGGCAGCAGGGCTGCGCAACATCAGCAGTTCGCGCGAAGTCATGAAGGAAGCCATCGAGGAAAGCGGTCAGGCAGTGGTGCACGAGCTGGAGCGTTTCCTCACCACGCTGGGCACGATTGCGTCCATCAGCCCCTTGCTTGGCCTGTTCGGCACCATCGTCGGCATGATCGAGATCTTCGCCTCCCAGGGCGCCAGCGGTGCGAATCCGGCGCAACTGGCACACGGCATTTCGATTGCGCTCTATACCACCGGCTTCGGTCTGGTGATCGCGATTCCGGCGATGATCTTCTGGCGCCACTTCCGCCGCCTGATCGACGACTTCGTGGTGGACATGGAGCAGCAGGCGATCAAGCTGGTCGAGGTTGCCCATGGCGACCGTCGGGCCTGAGGCAAAGCAATGAAATTCCGCCGCCTGGGCCGTCGGGAGGAAGAGCCGGAGATCAACCTGATTCCGTTGATCGACGTGGTGCTGGTGGTGATCATCTTCCTGATGCTGACGACCACCTTTTCCAAGGTGTCGGGCCTGGAAATCAATCTTCCGACTTCGGCTACCGAAGGCGGCGACACGGTGGCCAACGAGATCGCGGTGGCGGTGACCGCCAGTGGTGACGTGCTGATCAACCGTCAGCCTGTCATCGGCCGCAACATCGACGCCATCGCAGCCGCCTTGGGCAAGGTGACGCCGCCGGGCAAGGAGCCCATCGTCGTGATCAGCGCCGATGCCAAGGCTGCTCACCAGAGCGTGATCGATGTCATGCAGGCTGCGCAACGCGTCGGCCTGGCGCACATCACCTTCGCAACCCAGACTCCCGCGCAGTAGACCCAGCATGCCGGCGGCCACTCCCGCATTCTGGCAAGAGCGCGGTGCGGCGGCATGCTGCCTGCTGCCGCTGGCATCCTTGTTCTCTTCGCTCGCAGCCTTGCGTCGTCTTGCCTTTCGCCGTGGCCTCAAGACCGCGGTGCGATTACCGGTGCCGGTTGTGGTGGTGGGGAATATCGCGGTCGGCGGTAGTGGCAAGACGCCGGTGGTCGATTGGCTGGTTGGTGTGCTGCGCGAACAGGGATTTCGGCCCGGCATCATCAGTCGCGGATATGGCGGCACCGAGAAAGGGCCGTGTCTGGTGCCTGCGGGAGGCAGCGCACAGCAATACGGCGATGAGCCGCTGCTGCTCGCGCGGCTCACCGGCTGCCCGGTCGCCATCGGCAGCGATCGCCCTGCTGCCGGGGCGCTGCTGCTACAGGCACACCCCGAGTGCAATGTGATCGTTTCCGACGACGGCATGCAGCACTACCGGCTGGCGCGCGACATCGAGATCGCCGTGGTGGACGAGGCAGTGCTGGGGAATTGCTGGCCGTTGCCGGCGGGGCCGCTGCGCGAAGGTGTTGCCCGGTTGGAAGGGGTGGATCTGGTGATTGCCCACGGACCGCTTTCTGCGGGGCTGCGCGAGCGTATCGGCCATGAGCGCATTTTCCCGATGCAACTCGAAGGCGATCGTTTCCGCGCGCTGGGCGATGTTGATCATTCGGTGTCCGCCGCATACTTCGCGGGCCGACCGGTTCACGCCGTGGCGGGAATAGGGCGCCCGGAGCGTTTCTTCAGCCAACTCGAAGCGATGGGACTGGAGGTGGCGCGCCACGCTTTTCCGGACCACCATGCCTTTGTGCCCGCCGATCTGGATTTCGCCCCAGGCGAAGCGAAGATTATGACGAGCAAGGATGCGGTAAAATGCGCGCCTTTCGCTATCGCGGACTGCTGGGAATTCCCGGTACGGGCCCGCATCGGTTCGGGGGCTGCCGGCCGAATCCTGGAGAAGCTGAGTAATGGACGCCAGACTGCTTGAAATTCTTGTCTGCCCGGTTTGCAAGGGCCCCCTGGACTACCTGAAGGACAAGCAGGAGCTGGTCTGCAAAGCCGATCGTTTCGGCTATCCGATCCGCGACGGCATCCCGGTCATGCTTGAAGACGAGGCGCGCAGCCTTTCCGCGGAAGAAGTGGACGCCCTGCGCTGAGGCATTGCCGGCAATGACGACCTCGTTCCGTGTGGTGATCCCGGCCCGCCATTCCTCGATGCGCCTGCCCGGCAAGCCCTTGCTGGATATCGCGGGCAAGCCGATGGTGGTGCGCGTGCTTGAGCGTGCTGAACAGGCCGGCGCGGCGGAAATCTGGGTGGCAACCGATCACGATGGCATTCTCGCCGCGGTGCAAGCTGCCGGTGGACAGGCGATGATGACCCGCCCGGACCATCCCAGCGGAACCGATCGCCTTGCCGAAGTCGCCGTGCGTCAGGGCTGGGCCGACGAGGACATCGTCGTCAACGTCCAGGGCGACGAGCCACTGATCGCTCCCGAACTGATCGCTTCGGTGGCACAGGCCCTGGCGGCCGATCCCGGGGCCTCGATCGCCACCGCGGCACATCCGCTGAAAGACGTAGCCGAGGCCTTCAATCCCAATGTGGTGAAAGTGGTATGCGACGCCCGTGGCCGCGCGCTGTATTTTTCGCGTGCGTCCATTCCCTGGGCGCGCGACGCCTGGTCGACGGACCGTACGACGCTGCCGCCGGATTTGCCGATGCTGCGCCATGTGGGGCTCTACGCCTATCGTGTGGGTTTCCTGAAGCAATACGCGCAGTTGGCGCCTTCTCCACTGGAGCGGTGGGAAGCGCTGGAGCAACTGCGCGCCTTGTGGCATGGCCATGGCATTGGCGTGGTTGTGCTGGACGAAGCGCCCGCGGCTGGCGTGGATACTCCGGAAGACTTAGAGCGGGTGCGCCAGGCTTTCTCTGCAAGCACTTGAAAGAAGTAGGGAATTTAGTTTGACCGGCTGAGGCGCCTCGGTTAAGTTTCGGCCTCTTGAAATTCATAACGAGTGGCTCCGTGTGGGGCCCATCCAAGCACCTGGAGGGTGTATGCGTTTGATTCTGTTGGGACCGCCGGGAGCCGGCAAAGGTACGCAAGCGAATTTCATCAAGGAGAAGTTCGGGATTCCCCAGATTTCCACCGGGGATATGCTGCGCGCGGCGGTCAAGGCCGGTACGCCTCTGGGCGTAGAGGCCAAGAAGGTGATGGACGCCGGCGGTCTGGTCTCCGACGACATCATCATCGGCCTGGTGAAGGATCGCCTGCAGCAGGATGACTGCAAGGGCGGCTACATGTTCGACGGCTTCCCGCGCACGATTCCGCAGGCCGACGCGATGAAGGACGCCGGCGTTCCGATCGACCTGGTGCTGGAAATCGACGTGCCGGACAGCGAGATCGTCGAGCGCATGAGCGGTCGCCGGGTGCACCTGGCCTCCGGTCGTACCTACCACGTCAAGTACAACCCGCCCAAGGTCGCTGGCAAGGACGACGCGACGGGTGAAGACCTGATCCAGCGCGACGACGATCGTGAAGAGACGGTGAAGAAGCGCCTCGAGGTCTATCATGCCCAGACCAAGCCTCTGGTGGACTACTACACCAAGTGGGAAGCCTCGGGCGACAAGGTGGCACCCAAGGTACGCAAGATTTCTGGCCTGGGTTCGGTGGAGGAGATCACCGCCCGTGCGCTGGATGCCTTGAAGTAATTCCTGCTCCCGCCCGAGGGCGGGAGTTTTCAGCGGCCGGTTCCTGACGGGTGCCGGCCGTTTTCATTTGTGCGGACGATGAAGTGAGCGCGCTCAATCTTCTTTATGCCCAGGCCGGCGGCGTGACTGCGGTGATCAATGCCAGCGCGGCGGGCGTTATCCGCGCCGCGCGCGCCGCGGGGGCTCGTGTGCTGGCGGCTCGCCATGGGGTGCTGGGCGCGCTGGGCGAAGACCTGGTGGATACCGCTGGCTGGTCGGATGATGATCTGAGCCGTTTGGCGCAGGCGCCTGGCGGTGCTTTCGGCTCCTGCCGCTTTGATCTGGATGCGCTGGCCGACAATCCGGCTCAGTACGACCGCTTGTTCGACGTGCTGGCAGCGCATCGTATCGGCGCCTTCCTCTACAACGGCGGCAACGGTTCCATGGAAACGGTCGCCAAGATATCCGCCGCCGCCAGGGCGAGGGCTTATCCCCTGTGCGCTATCGGTGTGCCGAAGACGGTGGATAACGACCTCGAGGGAAGCGACTGTTCTCCGGGCTTCGGCTCTGCGGCCAAGTATCTGGCGACCTCCATGCTGGAGGCCGGGCTGGATCTGGCTGCGATGACCAGCAGGCGAGGGCGCGTCTTCGTCATGGAGGTGATGGGGCGGAATGCCGGCTGGCTGGCCGCCTCGACCGCGTTGGCGGCGGATGGGCCGGATCAGGCGCCGCACATCGTGCTGGTGCCGGAGGTGCCGTTCGACGAGACGATCTTCCTGGCCGAGGTTCGGCGTGTGGTCGAGCGTATCGGCTATTGCGCGGTTACCGTCGCCGAAGGGCTGAAGCGGGCGGATGGCAGCTTGGTCATGGAGCAGGGTCAGGATGCGGCTGGCCACATCCAGCTTGGCGGAGCGGGGCAGTGCGTCGCCCGGCTGGTGGGTGACCGGCTGGGCTACAAGTATCACTGGTCCATTCCGGACTATCTGCAGCGTGCCGCGGGGCACTGGCGCTCGGCCACCGATCACGCCCAGGCGTTGGCGGTGGGTGAGGCGGCGGTGCGCTATGCGCTGGAAGGGCGGGATGGTGTGATGCCGGCAATCCGCCGCTTGAGTGATCTGCCGTATCGCTGGGATATCGAGGCGGTCGATGTTGCCGCCATCGCCAATCTGGAGCGCCGCCTGCCTGCGGAATTCCTGCGGGCGGACGGGCTGCATGTTTCGGCGGATGGGCTGCGCTACCTGCGACCGCTGATCGAGGGCGAGCTGCCGCTGACGACGGCGGGTGGCTTGCCAGATTACCGCCTGCCCGCGCTGCCTGTGCTTCCCCGGTTGCTGCCGGCTTACTCCACGCTCTGAGCCAACTCTCCGCTCCGGGCGCGGGGCAGGCCCGGAACGGAGTGCCGGCTCAGAGTTTGACGGCGGGGTTCAGGGTGTAGAGACCGGTGAAACTGGCCTCGGCCAGGATGTGGCCGCTGATCGCCTTGCGCACGTCCGCGCCTTCGAAGCGTCCCTCGATCGGGCTGCGCTCAAGATCCAGTGCGTACAGCGTGAAAACGTAGCGATGCCGCAGCAGGTCGTTCCACGGCGGGCAGGGGCCGTCATAGCCGTAGTAATCACCTGCCATCTTCTCGTCGCCGGCGAACCAGCCGGTGTAGTCGTTCACGCCTTGGCGGGTGCCGAGCAGCGCGGCGGGGCCGGGCTTGCCGCTGGGCGTGACACCGTCGGAGAAGGCGCCGGCTGCGATTTCTCTCAGGTCTGCTGAGATATCGACGAGTACCCAGTGGAAGAAATCCACCCGGGGCAGGTCGGCGGGCACGCTGCGGCCTTCCTGGTTCACATCGTCGCCCCGGCTGGGGACGTCCGGGTCGTGGCAGATGAGAACAAAGGATTTCGTACCTGCCGGTGGTTCGCTCCAGGTCAGCGTCGGGTTGCGGTTGCCGCTGAGTTCGACATGGCCTTCGGCGGGCTTGCGGCCAAAGGCGAATTCTTCGGGAATGGGGGCGCCGTCGGCGAAATTCGGGCTGCTGAGCTTCATGCCTGTGCTCTCCTCGATTACGTCAGGGGGAGGTCGATTCTAGCGTCCCCGGCTGAAGGCCGCCCGTTCTGGGGTCGGCCTTCAAGTTGCCCCGCGTTTGCGGAAGTCACGCAGGCGGAAGCCCAGGAGGAAGAGCATGCCGAAGTAGCTCGCGGCGCCGCCGATGACAACGCCGCTTAGGCGGAGGATGCGTACCTGCCCGGTTTCCTCCAGCCAGGAAGTCTCGCTGCCGCAGCCGAACCACAACACGGCCGCCATCGCGACCAGAGCAACGCCGAGTTTCAATGCGAAGCTGCCCCAGCCAGCTTGCGGTACATACACCTTGCGTTTGCGCAGCCCGTAGAAGAGCAGGCCGGCATTGAGGCAGGAGGCGAGGCCGATGGAAAGCGCAAGGCCGGCGTGGCGCAGCGGGCCGATGAAGGCAAGGTTCATCGCCTGGGTGGCCAGCAGGGTGACGATGGCGATCTTCACTGGAGTACGGATGTCCTGGCGGGCGTAGAAGCCGGGTGCGAGCACTTTCACCAGGATCAGCCCTGTCAGGCCGATGCTGTAGGCGACGAGGGCGTTGCGGGTCTGCAGGACGTCGCTGGCGGAGAAGGCGCCGTAGTGGAACAGGGTGGCGATCAGCGGGGTGGAGAGTAGCGCCAGTGCCAGAGCGGCGGGCAGGGTCAGCAGCAGGGTGAGGCGCAGTCCCCAGTCGAGCAGAGAAGAGAAGGCTTCGGCCTTGTCGTCCGCATGTAGTTTGGCGAGGCTGGGCAGCAGGATGGTTCCCAGTGCAACGCCCAGGAGACCGGACGGAAATTCCATCAGGCGGTCGGCGTAGTAGAGCCAGGAGACGCTGCCGCTCTCAAGGAAGGAGGCGAATATCGTGTTGATCAGCAAGGAGATCTGGCTGACGGAGACGCCGAGCAGGGCGGGCGCCATCAGTTTGAGGACGCGTCGCACGCCCGGATCGGAGAGATCCAGCCGGAATCGCGGAAGCATGCCGATCTTGGCCAGCGGCCGCAGTTGCAGTGCGAGTTGCAGCAGACCACCGATGAAAACCGCCCAGGCGAGGGCGAGCACGGGCGGATCGAAGTAGGGTGCGGCGAAGAGCGCCATGCCGATGAAGCTCAGATTGAGCAGAACCGGGGTGAAGGCCGGGATGGAGAATCTGCTCCAGGTGTTGAGGATGCCGCCCGCCAGCGCCACCAGCGCCATGAAGAGGATGTAGGGGAAGGTGATGCGGGTCAGTTCGACGGTCAGTGCGAACTTGTCGGCGTCGTCCGAAAAGCCTGGCGCGGAAACGTAGATGATCAGAGGGGAGGCAAGGATGCCCAGCAGCGCCACGACGGCGACGACGAGTCCTAGGAGGGTGGCGACCTTGTCCACCAATGTCCGGGTGGCTTCGTGACCCTGGCGGTTGCGGTACTCGGCCAGGATGGGTACGAAGGCTTGCGAGAATGCGCCTTCCGCGAACATGCGGCGCAGCAGGTTGGGCAGTCTGAAGGCAACGAAAAAGGCATCGGTCGCCATGCCTGCGCCGAAGGCCCGGGCAACGACGAAATCGCGTACGAAGCCCAGAATGCGGGACAGCAAAGTCATGCCGCTGACGGTGGCCAGGGCGCGGAGCAGGTTCATATGTGTTCTGGCGGCAGGCTGCGAGGAGCTGGGCAGGGTCAATGGCTGTGGCGCGGTGCGCATGATAGCCGCTCCGTCCGCCTCGTGCTTTGGCATGCTCTGCAATCTCTATTGCATTGGGGTTTGAAATCCGATAGACTCGCGGGCTTTCAAGAACCACCAACCAACGGGAATCGAATTTATGGCCAACTCGGCACAAGCTCGCAAGCGCGCTCGTCAAGCGACTACGGCTCGCGCTCACAACGCCAGCCTGCGTTCGCGTCTGCGTACTGCGATCAAGGCCGTGCGTAAGGCCATCGTGGGTGGAGACAAGGCTGCTGCCCAGTCGGTCTTCCGCACCTCGATGAGCACCATCGACAGCATCGCCGACAAGAAGATCATCCACAAGAACAAGGCTGCTCGTCACAAGAGCCGTCTGTCTGCCGCCGTGAAGGCGATGGCTGCCTGAGTCTTCTGATTCGGCTGCTGTGTGGATGTAAAAAAGCGACCTTCGGGTCGCTTTTTTTTTGCCTGGATGGCGCTGCCTGCTGCGATCGGGCTGGGGCTCAGATCTGCTCCAGAGGCTCCATCTGCAGGTCGTTGTCGTTGGCAAAGTTGATCATGAACTTGTAGGCCAGCGGTTCGACTTCATAGAGCCGGCCATCGACTAGGACCGTCTTGTCGCCTTTGAGGGTGCACCCGGGGCGGACGTATGGGGAGTAGCGCATCCGGTGGTCCGAGCCGAAGGCGGACATGATGCCGCACAGCCGGTCAGCCCAGTCACTGGGGCGGAATTTCTTCCCGTCGCGTGTGACTCCGATGATGACAAAGCTTTCTATTTTCTGGTTCATGTGTCACGCATCGTGGCTTCTGGAGAACAGGGCGCCTGTTGGGGGCTCCACGGAAAAACGGGGCGCATTCTAGCAGAAATGCCGAGGCACGAATGCCTTGCGCCAGTGGGGCGATCTGTACTTCGGTCCTGCTTTTGGCTTACCATCGCTGTCTATTTTCTCCAACGGCGGCGTCAGCCGCCGTGCGTTTTTTGTGCTTCGTCCCGATAGGGGTCCTCCATGTCCCACGTCATGAATACCTATGCACGCTTGCCGGTGGCGTTTACGCACGGCGAGGGCGCATGGCTGTATGACGAGACGGGAAAACGCTATCTCGACGCGCTTTCCGGTATTGCAGTCTCCACGCTGGGTCACAACCATCCTCGTCTGGTTGCCGCCATCTCCGCTCAGGCTGGCAAGGTTCTCCATACCTCGAATCTGTACCGCATTCCCTTGCAGGAGGAGTTGGCCGGGCGGCTGACTACGCTCTCCGGCATGGAGCAGGCTTTCTTCTGCAATTCGGGTGCCGAAGCCAATGAAGCGGCGATCAAGCTGGCGCGCTTCTACGGGCATCGCAAGGGCGTGGAGTTGCCCACCGTGGTGGTCATGGAGAACGCCTTCCATGGCCGGACGCTGGCAACCCTGTCCGCTACAGGAAACCGCAAGGCGCAGGCCGGCTTCGAGCCGCTGGTCAGTGGTTTCGTCCGTGTTCCATACCGGGACATCGAGGCGGTCCGTCAGATCGCTGAGCACAACCACGGCGTGGTTGCGGTGATGCTGGAGGTGATCCAGGGCGAAGGCGGCCTCAGCATTGCGGATGCGGGCTATCTGCGCGAGTTGCGGGCCTTGTGCGATCAGTGTGGCTGGTTGCTGATCTGCGATGAGGTTCAGTGTGGTATCGGCCGGACCGGTACCTGGTTCGGCTGGCAGCAGGCTGGCGTAAAGCCGGATGTGATGACGCTCGCCAAGGGCCTGGGTTCGGGCGTGCCTATTGGTGCCTGCCTGACGGCGGGGCCGGCTGTTGACCTGTGGGGTCCAGGCAACCACGGTACAACCTTTGGCGGCAACCCCCTGGCCTGCACGGCCGCGCTGACGACGCTGGACGTGATTGCCGAAGATGGCTTGCTCGCAAATGCGCAGCACATCGGCCAGGAAATCCGTGGCTCTCTGGGCGAAGCGCTGAAGGGAGTCGCCGGCATTGTCGACATCCGCGGCCGGGGCCTGATGATAGGCATCGAACTGGATCGGCCCTGCGGCGTGCTCGTCACTCGCGGACTGGAGGCTGGTCTGCTGATCAACGTGACGGCGGAGCGGGTCGTAAGACTGCTGCCGCCGCTGACATTCACCTCGCAGGATGCGCAGACTCTGGTGGCAGGGCTGGCTCCGCTGATTCGCGACTTCCTGTCGCAGGGGTAAGGAAGGCGCTATACATGACCGCTAGCAAGCACTATCTGCAGTTCACGGATTTTTCGCGCGAGGAGTACGACTACCTTTTCAGTCGCACCGCCTGGATCAAGTCCAAGTTCAAGCAATACGAGCCCTACCACCCTTTGTTCGACCGCACGCTGGTGATGATCTTCGAGAAGGCCAGCACCCGCACCCGTCTCTCCTTCGAGGCTGGCATGCAGCAACTGGGCGGCTCGGCGATCTATCTGAATACACGGGATTCCCAGCTGGGGCGTGGCGAACCGGTTGAGGACGCCGCACAGGTCATTTCGCGCATGAGCGACATCGTGATGATCCGGACCTTCGAGCAGGAGATCATCGAACGCTTCGCCGGTGCCTCCCGTGTCCCCGTCATCAACGGGCTGACCAACGAATACCACCCCTGCCAGATCCTGGCGGACATCTTCACCTTCATCGAGCACCGCGGCAGCATCCAGGGCAAAACGGTGGCTTGGGTGGGCGACTCCAACAATATGTGCAACACCTGGCTGCAGGCGGCGGAAGTGCTGGACTTCAATGTCCGCGTCTCCACGCCGCCGGGCTACGAGGTCGAGCCGGAGCGCGTGGGGCTGCACGGCACCGGGCATTTCGAGCAGTTCGAGGACCCGATGGAAGCCTGCCGTGGCGCGGATCTGGTCACGACCGACGTGTGGACCTCCATGGGCTTCGAGGCGGAAAACGAAGCCCGGATGAAGGACTTCGCCGACTGGTGCGTGGATGCGGAAATGATGAGTGTCGCGCGCCCGGGGGCGCTCTTCATGCACTGTCTGCCTGCGCACCGTGGCGAAGAAGTGACCGCCGAAGTCATCGACGGGCCGCAGTCCGTCGTTTGGGATGAGGCGGAGAACCGTCTGCATGTGCAGAAGGCATTGATGGAATATCTGGTGCTGGGCCGGGTGGAGTCGGACTGACCCTGCAACGCATTTCGAGGGCGGAGCCCTGGAGGAGCATCCCCGTTTCGGCCGCGTCGGGACGGGGAGTCGAATCAACGCGGAACCGCTGCTAACCGCCGGTGTGCCAAAGGCGCCCGGTTGAAAAGATTGGACAGGACAATGAGCGACGTCAAGAAAGTGGTACTCGCCTATTCGGGCGGGCTGGATACCTCGGTCATTCTCAAGTGGCTGCAGGACACCTACCAGTGCGAAGTGGTGACCTTCACCGCCGACCTCGGCCAGGGTGAAGAGCTTGAGCCGGCACGCCAGAAGGCGCTGAAGTTCGGTATCAAGCCGGAGAACATCTTCATCGACGATCTGCGCGAAGAGTTCGTGCGTGATTTCGTTTTCCCGATGTTCCGTGGCAACACGGTGTACGAAGGCGAGTATCTGCTCGGGACCTCCATCGCCCGTCCCCTGATCGCCAAACGCCAGATCGAGATTGCGCAGGCGAGCGGCGCCGATGCGGTGTCCCATGGCGCTACTGGCAAGGGTAACGACCAGGTTCGCTTCGAACTCGGCTATTACGCGCTGATGCCGAACGTGAAGGTGATCGCGCCGTGGCGTGAGTGGGATCTGCTCTCCCGCGAGAAGCTGCTTGCCTACGCAGAGAAGGCTGGCATTCCTATCGAGATGAAACACAAGCAGGGCGGTTCGCCGTATTCCATGGATGCGAACCTGCTGCACATCTCCTTCGAAGGCCGTCACCTCGAGAATCCGTCTGCCGAGGCGGAAGAGGATATGTGGCGTTGGACGGTGTCCCCGGAAGCCGCCCCGGATGCCGCGCAGTACCTGGATCTGGAGTTCGAGAAGGGCGACTTGGTCGCAATCGACGGCGTGCGCATGAAGCCGCACGAATTGCTCGCCAAACTGAACGAGCTGGGTGGCAAGCACGGTATTGGCCGGCTGGATCTGGTCGAGAACCGCTACGTGGGTATGAAGAGCCGCGGCTGCTACGAAACCCCGGGCGGAACCATTCTGCTGAGGGCTCACCGCGCTATCGAGTCCATCACCCTAGACCGCGAAGTCGCCCACCTCAAGGACGACCTGATGCCGCGCTACGCCAGCCTGATCTATACCGGCTATTGGTGGAGCCCGGAGCGCCGCGCGCTGCAAGCACTGATCGATACCACCCAGCAGACGGTAAACGGTTGGGTGCGCGTCAAGCTCTACAAGGGCAACGTGATCGTGGTCGCGCGCGACTCCAAGACGGACTCGCTGTTCGATCCCACCATCGCCACCTTCGAGGATGATCAGGGTGCATACAACCAGAAGGACGCGAACGGCTTCATCCGCCTCAACGCCCTGCGTATGCGCATCGCCGCAAACGCGAAATCCAAGCGCGATTGAGGTAGGACGGGATGAATGGCGAGCCGCTGCTATTCGGTTTGACGGTCGCGGAGTTTGAGGATCTTTCGCTCAAGATCTGTTTCACCGCGCTGATCCTCTACATGCTGTTCATCATCGGCAACCTGGCGAAGGAGTCGAAGGCTGGCAAGTACGGCACCATGTGGCTGTTCATCGCCCTGGGTGTGGGATTTGTCGGCTTTGTCGCCAAGGGGATCATTCAGAAATTGATGGGAATTGAATAGGAAAAGGGTTCATGAGCGTTACTGAGAAGTTCGACGGTGTGGCTGTCACCACCAAGGCAAATGTGTACTTCGACGGCAAGTGCGTAAGTCACGGCATCCGTTTCGCCGATGGCACGCAGAAGTCCGTGGGAGTGATCCTGCCGGCGGTGCTGACCTTCAACACCGGCGCACCTGAAATCATGGAAGGCGTGGCTGGAGCTTGCCGTGTCCGCCTGAAGGGCGAAACCGAGTGGAAGAGCTACGCTGCAGGCGAGTCCTTCAACGTTCCTGGCAACTCCAGCTTCGACATCGAGGTTGCGGGTGAGCCCTACCACTACATCTGCCATTTCGGCTGATTAGTTCAGACAGGAGCCGTCGCCATGCCCTCGTTCGACATCATGTCCGAGGTGGATCTCGTCGCGCTGCGTAATGCGGTGGACGTGGCCAACCGCAAGATATCCGGTCGCTATGACTTCAAGGGAACCGATGCTCGGGTGGAGCAGGGCGACAAAGTGCTGACGCTGTTTGGCGATAGCGATTTTCAGCTGGACCAGATGAAGGCCCTCCTCCTCCCCGAGATGACCGCCAAAAAAATCGACATCCGTTGCCTTGAGTACGGTGACCTGCAGAAGGTCAGCGGTAACAAGGTGAAACAGGAACTCAAAGTCCGGGTGGGTGTCGATCAAGAATTGGCGAAACAGGTCGTTAAGTTACTCAAGGACAGCAAGCTGAAGGTGCAGGCGGCAATCCAGGGAGACGCAGTCCGCGTCTCCGGCGCGAAACGCGATACCTTGCAGGACGCGATCGCCATCGTGAGGAAGGATGTCACCGACTTTCCGCTGCAGTTCGGTAATTTTCGCGATTGATCTTTGTAGGAGGTAAGGATGGACGTTTCTTCCATAGCGGCAGCAGCCAGTGCGAATTCAGCCTCACAGCTGCAGGCACAGGTTTCGGTGTCCGTGCTGAAGAAGGCGATGGATGTGCAGGAATCACATGCATTGCAGCTCCTGGAGGCGTTACCGCCTACGCCACCTGGTCCGGTTGGTACCGCTGGTGGCGTGGTCGATACCTACGCCTGATCAGGTCTAGTTTTCCTTACAAAGGCCCATCTTAGGATGGGCCTTTGTGCTTTTGGGCTCGGTCCAAGATGGGGCTGCTGCTTGTGCTGAAGTCACCGTCTGTTAGAAGTGTTTCCAAAAAATATGCGTATAGGATTTAATATGGTTTATGCGTATGTCTTGGAGCGGCTTCTGTGTCTGATAAAAACGATAGTAGCCAAGGCTTTACATTGATTGAGCTAGTGACGGTGCTTGCCGTGATGACGATCTTGGCGCTTTTGGGGTTGCCAGCGTTGCGAGAACTGATGAGCAGCCAAAGATTAGCTGTTGCCAGCCATGCGCTGGTCAGTAGCCTGAATTATGCGAGGAGCGAGGCGATTCGCCGTAACGCAGTCGTTACGGTATGTCCCTCGAAGAGTCAGAGCGGATGCGAGGCAGGAATTGCTTGGAGTCAAGGGTGGATCGTCTTTGCAGACCTTGACGGAGATGGTCAGGCGGGGATTGATGAACCGGTGCTGCGGACAACTACTGCATTGTTGGAGGAGCCTGCTAGTAGCAGTTCTCTTTCCCATGTTTCCTATCGGCCTGATGGAAAAGCATGGAAACCGTCAGGGGCATTGCAGTTCGGTTCGATCTATCTGTGCGGCTCGCAGCGAGCGAAGCGCATAGTTTTGAGTGCTTCAGGAAGAGTCAGGCTGGAGAATTCGCAATGCTTGTAATAGCGCAAAACTGATTATTCCAGCGAAGGCTACGGTATCCTAAGAGAAAAGGCCTTTCCCAATGGACCAGAACAAGAAAATTGCTGAACAGACGGCCTACGATGTGACTCTACTCCGTCAGTGTTTTGCGCTCCCCCGTGTAAACGTGCCTGTATTGGATGAGTTCGTCCCAGAGAGACTACGGCCGGCCGCTGTATTGCTGCCGATTGTGGATAGGGAAGGCGAGGGCTTGAGCGTCTTGCTGACCCGCAGGACGGATCATCTTCATCATCACCCCGGGCAGATTAGCTTTCCTGGAGGCAGGAGAGAAGAACATGACGGTTCGCCGAGGATAACGGCCTTAAGAGAAACTGAGGAAGAAATAGGGCTTGCTCGTAGTCGGATTGAAATCCTGGGAGAACTTCCCGACTACCATACTGGAACTGGTTTTTGTATCACGCCTATTGTTGGCCTGATAAAACCGCCTCTTGATCTCGTGCCCGACTCATTTGAGGTCGCAGAGGTCTTTGAGGTGCCACTTGAGTTCTTGTTGGATCCAGTAAACCATCAGCGTCACTCTATGACCAGAGATGGGCGCGTGCGTAATTATTACGCCATGCCCTATGGCTCGTATTACATTTGGGGGGCTACCGCAGGGATCATCATCTCATTGTGGCGCTTCTTGAATGAAACGCCACGGCCTTAGTTTGTTACTACCAGCAGGATGCAACAGTGCATGTCTCAGCTCCAACTCCTCGAGTGCCTGCTTGGTCAAGCGTCAAGGAGCAGCCGCACTTGCGGTCGTTTGAGGCCTGCGGTCCTTGAGGTGTTGCAGTCAAGGTGAAGGTTCTGGTACCTGGCGTGCCAGGGCTGAATTGGTAAAAGCCTGTGGTATCGGCAGTGCAGCCAAATGAGGGCCAGTTTTCCCCATCATCGCCAACTGCCCCCTCATAAGACATGTTTGAGGTGAAGTAACGCTCGAAATATTGAGCTTGCTCTACCAGGCAAGCCTGAGCGCTCGCTCTCCGAGTGTCCATTACATGCTGTTGATAAGATGGGTAAGCAATGGCAGCAAGTATGCCAAGGATTACCACGACGATCATCAGCTCGATCAGGGTCATGCCAATGTTGCTTTTTCTCATGGCTCGACTCCAATAAGTTCTCGCCATGTTTTTCTGCGAGTCGTAGTTCCGGAAGGGGTGTTTACGCCGACTTTTCGGACATTGGTGTTCTCAAGCTGGGTATAAAGAGAGCCATCCTTATACACAACATTGCTGGGAGTGCTGCTGAAGCTGATACCACTCCCGGTAATTACCGTACCGTTATAAACAAAGTAATTGTAATCAAGCCTGCCTCCTGTGAAGAGGTTCAGCGCCATCACAAACCCATCCCCGTTAGGGTTGCATTGGGTGCCTGTGGGTACAAGTGTCTGCCCGATTAAAACCCCGTTGATGATCTGATTGGTTAGGATCATTCTCTCGCCGGTATGGGTATTTCCGGTAATGAGATCCATGTACCAACCCCGTTTCCCAGTAAGATCATTGGCGCTGACTTCGGACACGGTTCGGACGGTGTAGTCACCAGAAGATGATGCAGTGTTCGAGACAATGCTCGATTGGTGGAGCAGGGATCTATCGCTGATCTCTGAGCCATCTGTCAGGCCATACCAAGTCTGAACCGAGGTTGTGGTGATATCGCTCTCACCCAAGAATTTTCCAGTTCCGAAGTAAATCCAGTAGTCGCCAGTGCTGGTGCGTTTTACGACACTGACTCCAGAAGTGATCGGTTGGGCGTTGTCGGAACTGTCCCTCGCTTGGAATATCTTCGTTGCGGTTTGGGCGGCCAAGTCGAATCGCCAGAGATTTCCCTGAATATCGCCTGCGTATGCTCTGTCAGCGTTGCCATCATTGTCGGTATCGATCACGTATGGCGCTGAAAGCCCATTTGGGCTGGAGCTTGAGCCCACACTGGTGTCTATGGAGCTGACTGCGCCACTTTGGAGGTTGATCATGACCAAGCGGGCATGGTTATCAGAGCTGTTGTAGCCATTTCCCATAATGGCCATCCAGTTGCCATCCGCCAAGCGTGCAATGGTGGGCTTTCCTGGGCTTTGCCCCATTACGCTGGGAGTGGTTTCCCAGAGCATTTTGTTGGTGCTCATGCTGGAGGGGTCAGTAACGTCGATGGCAAATACACTCTTCCCTCCTCGACCCAAGGTTGCGACAAGCACTGACTTCCAGGCGCTGCCAATATATGCGTCTGCCACAGTGATCTGTCCATCGACGAAATACCGATGGGTGTAACTTGGGCTCGCTAGAGAGGCCAGATTGGTGTTGACCAAGGCCTCTGGTATGTATGCGAATACCTCTTTGCCTCGGTTTTCAACCGTAGCGGCTACCTCTGCATTGAAGCCATGTAACATTCCATCATTAGCGCCGACATAAACCATTTTCGTCCGGCTGGCATTGGTTTCCGCAAATGCTGCGTGTGAGGATGCACCAGTCCAGGTACGGCTTGCATAAAGAGTGGCATCCGGCACGCCGACGTAATAGGGCGTGGAGTTCACGATGTCGCCGAGGGGGCCGTTTGTACGTGTTCGTAGTGTTCCTCCATTGGCTTGCTCAAGGCTTTGGTCGCCGCGGAGGTAATTGACGATGTTGCTGGATCCGAGCGCAGTCTGTTGAGTTCCGCTTAGGTTTGCCCATATGAATGTTGTTGCTGTGCCTCCGGCGCGAGTGAAAATGCTCCGATTGGCTTGCGTCGGCAGGCGCTCAGAAGCAATCCAGGCTGCCGTGCTGTTGATTCCATTTGTGCTGACTGTATATGCAGCCAGATCGCCAGACCAAATGACAGACTGATAGCTTGCCTTGAATACGGCAGAGCCATCTTCGACTTCTGTGGAGTTCGAACTTAAGCTCGTTCCAGAGCCCAGGCGTGATTGGATTGATGCCAGGGATTGTCGGAGGCCATCGGTAAATGCGGTAGGGTCCTTTGCCGAATAGAAATCGCCGCGGCTATTGACCGCTGCGTGAAGTAAATCATCGATGCGCGCTGGGTTTGAGGAACTGGGGTTTGGCCAAGAGATTGTTGCACCGGTCGAAATGGCACTGAACGCATTTGTCTTTGTCACTTGGGAGGGTTCTACACCGAGTCCCAAGCCGATTGTCACCATGTGCTGCCAGAAAGCTGGATCGGTGGTTGATGTAGGAACGTCGTTCGCTAAGGTAGGTCTCAGGTCGCGCTTCCAGTAGTGCATTGCAACGTCTGCTAATGTTCCAGTGTAGGTATCTGTGAAGGGTGAAGTAGGAGTGTATTTATAGGTATTTTGGCTATCTGCACTGGTGATCAGTTCGCCATCAGCGCCATCTGTATTGGTGGCGGCTGTTCCTGATGCGCCGGCTGAGCTTCCCGTGGTCCAGTAGCCGTCAGTCATCAAGATGGTAAAGCTCTGACGGCAGGAGAGTTCATCGCTGCTGGAGTTGCTGGGGTCTTCTCTCCAGGGCTCAGCGGATTCGTAATACTGACCGGCTCTATCTAGTGCTCTGCGAAGCGGAGTATTGCCGTCGGGCGCGATGGCGAATAGCCAGTCATAGAAGTTCGACTTTATACCCGAGTATGGCCGCACTCCAGAAGTAATTACACTATCGCTATTAATCTTTCCATATCCAACTCGGTAAGAGCCCGATATGCTTGAAAATGCGAGGCTGGTGCCTGCGCGTGCAGTGTAGATTCTGGTTCTGTAATAAGAATACCAATTCGCCACATTCTGCCTTTGAGCATCTGTCGATATGCTCACCTTGTTATAGCTGGAGTCGCTGGTTTTGCTCCCTGTGCCGTTATGAGAGTAATAGTAAAATTCTTCGTTGATCAGATAGCCTGTACGTGTGGAACCGCTGGCGGCGAAGCCGCAGTCATAGTAGGCATACATGGAGCTAGGGCCTGTCCTGCCCGTACAGACGTAGCCCGAACTTGCGCTTGTGACGCTGCTGACGGTTGTGGCTAACCAGACTTCAGTCGGAGAAGTTAGACGAGTTCCTGTACGTGGTGAACTGGTGCTTGCGTTCGCGCACTGCGTATAGAAACTCACGCCGGAAGAGTAGCTGACAGTAGTGGAGCAAATGAAGCCTGTTGTGCCATTTACGATGGAGGTGGTGCTGGCTGCTCGCCATATCGTGTCGGGGTTGGTCAGCCTGTATCCGGTTATAGGAATGTCGGCCGTTGCTGTACTGCAGTTGTATAAAACGTAGGAATACAGGGCTCCGGTCCTGTCAGCGTTGATACATACAAATCCAGATGTATAAGTGTCATAGGTTGACGCGGCCGTGCCCGTGTATGTTTGAGAGCTCGTTCGCCTCCATAATCTCAGATCTGTGATCTGGGTGCTTCTTGTGCTGGCATATCCGTTTCTCCATGCTCCGCTGTAAGTGCTGTTGCCGAGCGTGGTTGCGGCTGCGTTTACAGGCGCGGTGTATGTGATATTGGGGTTGTAATAGAGCTGGTTGTAATCTGGAGATTGACAGCGCGCGCTTTTGGATGCGTTCAACCGCCCTGTGTCCATACGGACAACATTCTCGTCGTCTCCGCCAGAGCTGCTGCTGCAAGCGGAACTGTCAGGAAGGTCGTCTCTGTTCATTGATCCTGAGTCATCAATGATGTAGACGATATTGGGTGCGAGAGGCTCTGCCACCAGCAATGGCTGTGTTGAGATGTCAACGACACCCCACGCGCTGTTCGAAAGGAAAAATAGGGTGGCTAGTGAAATGAAGCTCAACTGAGCTTCGTGGAGTGTTTTCTTCATTTTCGTGCTCACTCGGTGCTGCTGAGAGACATGATGGATTGGAGCCATACCGCAGCGCGACCGTCTCCTCCTGCGCTGCGTGCGGTGATTCGGTAATAGCGGGCAACGGTCTTCGTGCAGCCGCTCGTGCCGTATTCCGCGGCTCCCCCGCAGGTGTCTACATCGCTGCTATCTTCACTGCCTTCTCCAAGATACTGGATGTGGTAACGAGGAGCTGCCGCCAGGTCACCGAGGCTAAGCGACGGACTTATCCAGGTTATTCCGGTTGTGGCAGGTGTTGTGGTGCAGGCAGTTGAGGAGCAATTTGTTTGAAATGCGGTGTTGTCCGCGATTATTGCCGTTTCAGCCGCACGCAATGCACTTTCGGCCGCCTGAAAGGCGAGTTCTCTATCGTAAAGATTGGATGTCATCCTTTCTTGAAGAGTAGTTCCGCGCATTCCTGCCAGTCCTATCATCGTAACGAGCAATAACAGGATGAGGGCCACAACCAAGGCTACGCCTCGCTGAGTGTCTCTGGGCTGGGTCTTGAGCCGGATAGTCTTCACGGCATTCTGTTCCTGAGCGTGATCACATTGGTTAGTTGGCGGTTGACTCGAGCGGTATTTCCGTCTGTTGCTATTCCGCTTGCCGCTTCGCTCCCGGGTTCGACAAAAGTCAACCGCACACTTATTGCGGTGACGCTGGCCCAGTCTGTGTTTGTCCAGCCGCTTGTGTCAGCAGTGGCGCTATAGACGGCATCCCCGTCTCGCAGGAATTGGAGAGCCATGGCGGATACGCCTTCAACGATTTCCTGGGTTTGCGCGGATGAATTGATGAACTGAATTCTATAGAGCGAGCGCCCTGTTTCCTGATCGCAGGCACTGCGGCCATTGCATCCTATGAACCATCCCTGGCTTGAGAAACGAGAGAGTTCGCTATTGCGGCCGAATGTGGAGGGAACTGCTCCTGCAGAGTCGGTGATGGTGGTGGTGCTGCCTCCACTCGCCAGGAATAGCTGACCGGTGCTGGACAACGGGTTGCAGATAAGAAGGTAGCCGTCTGTCGGGAGACCATGGGCGGCTTGTGTCGTGATCGTTGTGCCGGAGTGGGTGCTGACTGAGGCAGGGAGGCCATTTGTTCCGCTCAATATCAGGGCTTGGCTACCATTTACCCTTCGGGCTGCGACCGAGCCGAATTGAGGCATGCCTGTGGGAAACTCCGTTGCTCCTGGATAAACGCGTAACCCCCAGCTGTTCCACCAATTGCTATTGGTCAGTGTTCCGCTGGGGTCACATGTCGTTCCGCCGGTTTCGCGGAGGTCACGTGCCAGCAATTCAAACGCGGTGCGGATGTTCTCCTGAATCCTGGAAAGTCCCTCAGCGTTTCGATAGACCTGCCGGTTCGCGAGAAAGACGCTACCCACGCCCGCTATGACGATCAAGCCCAGCACGAGGGCAATCATCATCTCGATCAGAGTGAGGCCACGCTGGTGATAAGGGGTAGAAGGAAGGGGAGTCATAGCTGGGAGCTAGTCTGGATGCTGAAGCTTTGAGCTGCGGTCGAATCGGCAGAACTTCCCCGGCTGTCGTCCCAGGTGATGGTCACACTGCAAAGGCCGGTTCCATTGCAATTGACGGAGCCACATGAGCCCGCTCCAATGCTCTGTTGAACCGAAGTCAACCAAGCTGCAATGTCTGTATCGGCCAGATTGGTTCCGGTGGGGGCTGTGCATGCGGCATCGCTGAAGTTGTAATTTCCCGCAAGTGCTGCAGAGCGATTCGCACGCATCCGATCCAGGATCGAGTAGCTCAGAATTACCGCCATACTGCGTTCAGTGGCACTCTGATTGTTGCGGAGGGAGGAAAACTGAAGTCCTGCCATGCCCAAGAGCCCTAGTGAGAGTACGAGAACTGCAATCAGTACCTCGATAAGGCTTACCCCTTTCTGATTGAGGCGGATTGAAAAACGGAGGGGCTTATTGATAGGCATGTTTTTCAGGTGGGGTTGGATACGGGGTCCGTGCAGATTTCGGATGCGGTAGTTGTCGCTACGCGCCCGCCGCCTCTCAGCTCCAGCAGCCGGGCATTCTGATCTACACCTTGTGCTTCAGTGCAGACTCGGAGTGTTGCGATGAGTAGAGTGCTGCCGTCGCTGCCGAGGGCCATTCCGTCCGGGCGAAATACGATCTGATTCGCTGTGGCAGTGAGATTGCTGCTTGCCGCGACGGAGATTTGTTGAGTGGGTATCGATCCGCGGCGCAGGACGCGGCTGGAATCGGTTGCGGCGATACCGGGGTCTATAACAATCCAGTGCTCCCAAGCGCTTTGATTGCCGGCGAGGCAAGCTAGAGCTGTAGCGCTGTCTGTGCGGCAGAGGGTTACGTTACGCCCGCGCTTTACCGCCTCGCTTCGGGTGAAGGTGATCGCACCTACGAGTTCGTTTGTCTGGGTGCTGAGCCGGTTACTCGCCAGCAAGGTACGGAAGGACGGTGCAGCCATCGCCACCAGTATTGCTGCAACAGCCAACGTGACCATGAGCTCGATCAGAGTGAAGCCGTCTGTCGTGCTGGCCTTCGGGTGAAACAGCATGGTGTGTGCCTAATATCGGGATGTTCCGAATCTTAGGGGGGCGCCGTTGGTGTAGTGCCTGTGGGCGATGAGCGTGGGATATAGGCCGCCGAACGGTGCCAATATTTCGAGCTTGCTAAATGCAGTCGAGCAGAGACGGGGGAGGCGAAGGTCGCTTCGCCCTTTTATGGTATCTTGCCCAGCGAATGGCCCACTGTCGGGCCTTTTCAGCTTTCCTGATCCCGCATGACGCTCCTCTCGCTGATCATCGCTCTGCTCATCGAGCAGCTGCGTCCCCTCCCTGTACAAAAGCTGGTGCTGGATCCGCTTCGGCGGCTATCGGGCGCCATGGTGCAGCGTTTCAACGATGGCGAGGCGCACCACGGCCGTGCGGCGTGGTGGTTGATCGTACTGACGGCCACGGTGGGATGTGCGCTGCTTTACTACTTTCTCTGGCATCTGCATCCGGTGCTGGCCATGGCTTTCAACGTCGGCGTGCTGTACCTGACGATGGGTTTCCGCCAAGAGAGCCATTTTTTCACCGATATCCATCTTGCGTTGCGAATGGGCGAGGTGGATCGTGCGCGTGTGTTGTTGGCGGAATGGCGAGGCGGCCAATACCACGAGGCCAGTTCCAGTGAGATCGCGCGCTTGTCCATCGAGCAGGCGCTGGTCGCGTCTCACCGTAATGTTTTCGGCGTAGCGTTCTGGTTCATTCTGCTTCCCGGTCCCAGTGGGGCGGTGATGTATCGCCTGGCGCGTTTCTTCGCCGAAGATTGGGGACGACGGGCGGATCCCGAGTTTGGGCTCTTCGGTCAGTTCGCACGCAAGGCATTCGAGGTGATCGATTGGTTGCCGGTACGCCTCACGGCCGCCTCGTTCTCCATCGTCGGCGACTTCGAGGATGCGATCTATTGTTGGCGGACCCAGCCCATGCTGTGGCCCGACAGGGCGTCCGCTATACTCCTTGCGAGCGGCGGTGGGGCATTGGGTGTCCGTCTGGGCATGCCGGTGCATGAGTCCGGAGAGATCGTCGAGCGCCCGGAAATGGGGCTGGGGGACGAGGCCGACGCTGACTATATGCAAAGCACGGTGGGCCTTGTCTGGCGGGCGTTGCTGGTGTGTCTGTTGATGCTTGCCTTGCTGGGAATCGCCGGCTGGGTGGGGCGTTGATTTCCTAGGAGGGAGTGGAGATGGCAAATCGTGAAGTCGTGGTTCTCAGCGCCGTTCGGTCCGCAGTTGGCGGATTCAATGGCTCGCTGAAGGACATGGAGCCCGCCGAACTGGGCGGCATCGTCATCAAAGAGGCGATTGCCCGTGGTGGTGTGGATCCGAAGCAAGTGAGCTTTGCCGCTGTCGGTAACTGCATTCCGACCGAATCCCGTTATCCCTACGTGGCCCGCGTGGCTTCCATCCAGGGTGGCATGTCGATGGACTCCGTGGCCTTCGCGGTGAACCGCCTCTGCGGTTCGGCGCAACAGGCCGTGGTGAGCTCTGCTCAAGCCATCATGCTGGGCGATGCGGATTACGCCATTGGCGGCGGTGTTGAAGTGATGTCCCGTGGCGCCTACCTGATGCCGACGCTGCGCTCCGGTGCGCGCATGGGGGATACCAAGGCGATCGACGCGATGGTCGCGGTACTGACCGACCCCTTTGGCGTCGGCCACATGGGCATCACCGCCGAGAATTTGGCGAGCAAGTGGGGCATCACCCGCGAAGACCAGGATGCCTTTGCACTGGAATCCCAGAACCGTGCTGCTGCTGCGCTGGCCGATGGCCGCTTCAAGAGCCAGATCGTTCCGATCACCTTCGAAACCCGCAAGGGGCCAGTGGTGTTCGATACCGACGAGCATCCCCGGGCGACCACCATCGAGTCGCTGGCGAAGATGAAGCCGGCCTTCAAGAAGGACGGCAGTGTGACCGCGGGCAACGCCTCCGGCATCAACGATGCAGGTGCCTTCCTGCTGCTGGCCGATGCCGCCAAGGCGAGCGCCGACGGCCACAAGCCGATCGCCCGTCTGGTTGCCTACGCGATCGCCGGTGTGCCGAACGACGTCATGGGCGAGGGCCCGATCCCGGCCTCCAAGCTGGCGCTGCAACGCGCTGGCCTGACCCTGGATAAGATCGATGTCATCGAGTCCAACGAAGCCTTCGCGGCCCAAGCCCTCGCGGTGAACAAGGGGCTGGAACTGGATACTGCCAAGACCAACCCGAACGGTGGTGCCATCGCGCTGGGCCACCCGGTGGGTGCGACCGGTGCGGTAATCATTACCAAGCTGCTGCATGAACTGCACCGTGTTGGTGGCCGTTACGGCATGGCCACCATGTGCATCGGTGGCGGTCAAGGCATCACGACGATCTGGGAACGGGTCTGAGCAAGCGCGTTTCCACCGAAAACCCCGCCTTGGCGGGGTTTTTTTTCGCCCCACGCCGGCGCAGAGTGTGAAGTAGATGCACCACTTGCCAAAATGGGTATATCTGCTTTGCACTAAGATGGTGCATTGCATGTTTCTTCCAGAGGCCAAGTCAGCGTATTGCTTCTGATGTGGTGCTGGCATGCTTTTCGCTGATCTCAGACTGTCCCGATTCACCACCAGAAAGGCGGGCTCAGCGCCATGACGATCAAGAACTTCTATAACGAGATGAAAGACGAGGCGGGGCAGGTGAGGCCCCATTACGCCTCCTACGCAGCATGGCTATCCGAAATGCCGGAGGAGCGGCTGGCGCAGAAGCGGGCGGAAGCGGATGCGCTCTTTCACCGCCACGGCATCACCTTCGCGGTTTATGGCGAGGGAGCAGGAACGGAGCGCCTCATTCCCTTCGACATCATTCCCCGCATCATTCCCGCCAGCGAATGGAAGACTCTGGAAAGCGGGCTACGACAGCGGGTCAAGGCGCTCAACCTCTTCATCCACGACATCTATCACGGTCAGGAGATTCTGAAGGCTGGTCATATCCCGGCGGATCAGGTGCTGAACAACGCCCAATACCGCAAGGTGATGCAGGGCGTGGATGTGCCGCGAGGCATCTATGCCCATATTGCGGGCGTAGATGTGGTGCGCGCCGGAGCGGGGGAGTACTACGTTCTGGAAGACAACTTGCGGGTGCCATCTGGCGTCTCCTACATGATGGAGAACCGCAAGATGATGATGCGGCTCTTCCCGCGCCTGTTTTCCCGTTATCGAGTCGCACCGGTGGATCGCTACCCGGACATGCTGCTCAACATGCTGCGCAGCGTGGCGCCGACCGGTGTGACTGACCCGACCGTTGTCGTATTGACGCCCGGCGCATACAACAGCGCCTACTTCGAACATGCCTTCCTTGCCCAGCAGATGGGTGTGGAGTTGGTTGAAGGTCAGGACATGTTCGTCAAGGACGAGCAGGTATTCATGCGGACCACCCAGGGCCCGCAGCGGGTGGACGTGATCTACCGCCGGGTGGATGATGACTTCCTCGACCCGCTCGCCTTCCGTCCGGACTCCGTGCTCGGCGTGCCCGGCATCCTGGGCGCCTATCAGGCCGGCAGGGTCACGCTCTCCAATGCGATTGGTAGCGGGGTGGCCGACGACAAGTCCATCTATCCCTATGTGCCGGAGATGGTGCGCTTCTACCTGGGCGAAGAGCCCATCCTGCACAACGTTCCCACCTATATGTGCCGCAAGAAGGACGATCTGGCCTATGTGCTGGATCACCTCGCCGAACTGGTGGTGAAGGAGGTGCATGGTGCCGGCGGCTACGGGATGCTGGTCGGCCCAGCGGCCACAAAGGCGGAAGTGGAGGTGTTCCGCGAGATCCTGATCAAGCACCCAGAACGCTATATCGCGCAGCCCACGCTTGCCTTGTCCGCCTGCCCGACCTTTGTCGAATCCGGTGTGGCGCCGCGCCACATCGACCTGCGGCCCTTCGTGCTGTCCGGCGAGGAGATCCAGCTGGTTTCCGGCGGGCTGACGCGGGTGGCCTTGCGGGACGGGTCGCTGGTGGTGAATTCCTCGCAAGGCGGGGGCACCAAGGACACATGGGTACTGGAAGCCTGATTCGGCGAACTAGGGAGAACAGAAGATGCTGAGCCGTACCGCCGATCACCTTTACTGGATGGCCCGCTACATGGAGCGGGCCGAGAACATCGCCCGCATCCTGGATGTGAACCACCGCATGTCCATGATGCCGCAGTCCCGCATACAGGAAGAGCAGGCCTGGGGTGCCACACTGCGCATCATGGGGCTGGAGGCCGCTTTCCATCAGCGCTACGCCGAGATCACGCCGGACAATGTACTGGAGTTCATGATCTTCGATCAGGACAACCTCTCCAGCATCCGCAACTGCTTGCGTGCCGCGCGCGAGAACGCCCATGCGGTACGGGGTACGCTGACCTCCGAACTGTGGGAGACCACCAACGGCACCTGGCTGAAGATGCGGGATTTCACCCAGGAAGCCTTTGCGGATGCGGGTGCCGGTGAGTTCTTCGAATGGGTGAAGTACCGCTCCCATCTCTCGCGCGGGGTGACCATAGGCACCATGCTGCAGGACGAGGCGCTGCGCTTCATCCGCATCGGCACCTTCCTGGAGCGTGCTGACAACACTGCCCGCATCCTGGATGTGAAGTACCAGTTGCTGTTGCCTGCAGGCGAAGTCGAGGGCGGCGCGGCGGATTACTACCAGTGGAGCGCTTTGTTGCGCTCGGTGTCCGCCTTCGAGGTCTACCGCAAGGTTTATCGCGACCTGATCACCCCGGCCCGAGTGGCTGAGTTGCTCCTGCTGCGCGTGGATATGCCACGCTCCCTGGCCCGTTGCCTGAAGGAGGTCTATACCAATCTGCAGCGGGTGAGGAACGCGCAGTCGGCTGAAACCGAGCGGCAGGCTGGAGAACTGGAGGCCACGCTGCGCTTTGGCCGTATCGATGACATCGTGCGTGGCGGTTTGCATAACTATGTCATCAGGATGCTGGCGCGCACGCAGGAGCTGGGGAACCGGATTGCGGATGATTTCCTGGTTCCAGTGTCTTGACCCGGTGTGATATCCGGCCCCCGCGGGGGGCCGTTACGAGGAGGGGGGAGTGACCTACTGCGTTGGGATGTTGATGGATGCGGGGCTGGTCTTCCTCTCCGACTCGCGTACCAACGCGGGTGTGGATCAGATCAGCACCTTTCGCAAAACCGCGATTTTCGGGCGGGAGGGCGAGCGGGTGCTGGTATTGATGAGCGCAGGCAACCTGGCGATCACCCAGGCGGTGCTATCCATGCTGCGGGAGGCGGTTGCAGCGTCGGACAGTCGCGTCAGCCTGGGTACCGTGCCCAATCTCTTCGAGGCTGCCCGCCACGTGGGGGAAACGCTGCGAGAAATCCACCGGCGGGATGCGGAAGCCTTGCAGGCCTTTGGCGTCGAGTTTAATGCCGCCTTCATCCTAGGCGGGCAGATCCGGGGCGAGCCGCCGCGGCTGTTCAGCATCTATGCCGCGGGAAATTTCATCGAGGCGACGCCGGAGACGTCCTATTTCCAGATCGGTGAGTCCAAGTACGGCAAGCCCATTATCGATCGGGTGTTGCAGCAGACGACCACGTTGGAGGAGGCAGCCAAATGTGCGCTGATTTCCATGGACTCCACGCTGCGCTCCAATCTCTCGGTGGGCTTGCCGCTGGATCTCACCGTTGTCCATACCGATGCCTACAAGGTTGGCGAGCAGCGTCATATCGATGGCAACGATGGCTATTTCGCCATGATCCAGTCGCGTTGGGGCGGTGCTCTGCGGGCAACCTTCGACGAGTTGCCCAACCCGCCGCCGCTGGGCGAGGGCTGATCGGTCTTTACCAGCCGGGGTTCAGCCGCCTGGCCTCGGCGATCTCCGCCTTGATGCTGCGGTAGTGCTCGAAGCGGCGGGTGTTGATGCGGCCGTCGGCGATGCCGGCGAGAATCGCGCAACCCGGTTCAGCTTCATGCCGGCAATCACGGAAGCGGCATTGCCCGAGCATGGGGCGGAATTCGACGAAGGCTTCCGCCAGTTCCTCTTCGCCCAGGTGAGCCAGGCCAAAAGCCTGCAGGCCGGGGCTGTCTATCATCCAGCCGCTTTCGCCCAGCGGGTAGAGGCGGGCGAAAGTCGTGGTGTGCTTGCCGGTATCCAGTGCAGTTGAGATTTCCCGGGTTGCTGCCTTGGCTTCGGGAATCAGGGCGTTGGTCAGCGTCGATTTGCCCATGCCGGACTGGCCCACCAGGATGCTGTGCCGGTTTTCCAGGCAGGGCCGCAGTTTCTCCACGCCTTCCAGGGCGGAAAGTTCGATGAGCTGGTAGCCGAGGGCGACGAAGGGGGCGAGGCGTTCCCGTGCCAAGGACAGGCCAGCGGTCAGGTCGCTCTTGTTCAGCACGATCAGCGGCGTTATCGCCTGGCTCTCGGCGGCGGCGATGCAGCGGGAAAGCAGCAGGTCGGAGAAGCCGGGCTCGGTGGCGACGACGATGGCCACATGGCTGAGGTTGGCGGCGATCAGCTTTTCGCGGAAGGCGTCCGAGCGCCATAACAGGCTGCGACGCGGGTGCAGCTCGACGATGGCACCCTGGCCCTCACCCTGGGGCAGTATCTCCACCTCATCGCCGCAAGCGAACACGCTCTTCTTGCCGCGCGGATAGCCCTGCAGCAGGCCATTTTCAGTGTTGATTTCGTAGTGGCGGCCGAAGGCGGCTGTCACGGTTCCACGCACGGTGGGCGCGGCAGCCGCGCTGCGGGTCTGTTGCCGGGAGCGTTTCAAGAGCGAGGGCTCGTAGTGGCCGGCTTGAGGCCGGTGCGGGGCTGAGTCGAGGCCGTCGCAGCCTCACCAGTGAGCAGCGTCTTCATTCGGGCAGGGCCTGCAGGCGGGCGATCCGTATCGCCGCCGGAGGGTGAGAGTCGAAGAAGCGTGAGTACAGCGGGTCCGGCGTCAGCGTCGAGGCGTTGTCGCGGTAGAGCTTGGTGAGGGCGGCGACCAGGTCGGAGGCATGGGTCTGCGCCGCCGCATAGGCGTCGGCCTCGAACTCGTGGCGGCGAGACCAGTGGCTCATCAGCGGCCCCAGCGGGAAGGTGAAGGCGGGGAGGGCGATGAAGAACAGCGCCAGCGCGGTGGCCGTGTCCTGGCTGTGGGCGCCCAGGCCGCCGAAGAACCAGGGTTGGGTTACCAGCCAGCCCAACAGCGCGAGCAGTGCCAGGCTGAGCGGCGCCAGCACCGCGAGGCGCTTGACGATGTGGCGGTGGCGGAAGTGGCCGAGTTCATGCGCCAGAACTGCCTCGACTTCAGCAGGGGCGAGCTTGTCCAGCAGGGTGTCGAAGAACACGATGCGGCGGGCGGCGCCGAAGCCGGTGAAATAGGCGTTGCCGTGGGCCGAGCGGCGGGAGCCATCCATCACGTAAAGCCCCTTGGCCTTGAAGCCGCAGCGCTGGAGAAGGGCTTCCACCCGGTTCTTCAACGCGTCGTCGCTGAGAGGGGTGAAGGTGTTGAACAGCGGCGCGATGAAGGTCGGCCAGATGAGCAGCACGAGCAGGTTGAAGCTCAGCCAGAACGCCCACACCCACAGCCACCAGTATTCACCCATGGCGCCCATCAGCCACAGCACTGAGGCGAGCAGCGGCAGACCGACCAGCGCGGCCAGCAGACCTTCCTTCAACGTGTCGGAGATGAACAGCGCCGGCGTCATCCGGTTGAAGCCGAAGCGCTTTTCAATGACGAAGATGCGATACAGGCTGAACGGCAGTTCGATCAACCAGCTGGCCAGCGCAATGCCGGCCAGCAGCGCCACGCCATGCAACAGATTACCGGTGGGCCAAAGCTGGCCGACGAGTGCATGTGCCGTCTGCAGCAGGCCGCCCAGGGTCAAGGCGAGGACGAAGACGGCGCTGGTCAGGGTTTCGACGCCGGCGAGGCGCATGCGCGCCACCGTGTAGTCGGCCGCGCGCTGATGGGCGGTGAGGCCGATGCTGTCGGAGAAAGGTTCGGGGACCGTGCCCCGCCGGGCGGCGACATGTCGTATCTGGCGCAGCATCAGTCCGCTTTTGATGGCGGTCGAGGCGACCAGGAAGAGGACGAACAGCAGGCTGAAGGATGCGGCGGACATGCGGATAAGGGGCGGCCGGAGGGCAGGGAGAGACAGTGGGGCGGGCGGCAGGGAGAAGGCGGACGGCGAGGGGAAATGTGACACAATCCCGGCCTTGTCCGCTTCACGCGGATGCATCTGAAAGGCTGGAGAATTATGGCACAGGACCCGAATCACCTGATATGGCTGGACATGGAAATGACCGGCCTGGAACCGGAGCGTGAGCGCATCATCGAGATCGCGATCATCGTTACCGACAGCCAGCTGAACACGGTTGCGGAAGCGCCGGTGATCACCGTGCATCAGCCGGACAGCGTCCTGGACGCAATGGATGACTGGAACAAGAACACCCACGGCAAGTCCGGCCTGATCGACCGGGTGAAGGCTTCCACGGTGTCGGAAGCCGAGGCCGAGGCGCGCATGCTGGCTTTCCTGCAGGAATGGGTGCCGCAGCGGGCTTCTCCGATGTGCGGCAACTCCATCGGCCAGGACCGGCGTTTCCTCGTCCGCTACATGCCGACGCTGGAGGCCTGGTTCCACTATCGCAACCTGGACGTCTCCACCTTGAAGGAGCTGGCCCGCCGCTGGAGGCCGGAGATTGCCAAGGGCGTGGTGAAACAGGGCAAGCACGAGGCGCTGGCCGACATCCAGGAGTCGATCGCCGAGTTGCGCTACTACCGCGACAATTTCTTGCGGCTGAATTGAAGTGGGTTGCGGATAAAGAAACAGGGCCTCGCGGGGCCCTGTTTCTTTTGGTGAGGCAGAGAGTCAGCAGCCCGAGCGCAGCGCCTCTGCAGCCTGCATCAAGGCAGCGGTCGAGCCATCCTGCGCTCCGGCAGCGCCTTGCTCCAGGGCACGGGCCATTTCCTTGCCGAGTTCGACGCCGTACTGGTCGAAGCTGTTGATGCCCCAGATCCAGCCCTGAACGAACACCTTGTGCTCATACAGCGCCAGCAGTTCGCCGAGGTGGAAGGCATCCAGGCGCGGCAGCAGCAGGGTGGTGCTGGGCTGGTTGCCGGGGCTGACCAGATGGGGAGCGAGGCGATCCACTTCTGCCGCCGGCAGCCCTTTGGCTTCGAGCGCGGCGTGGGCGCCGGCAAGGTCGCGGCCATTCATCAGCGCGGCGCTCTGGGCGAAGGCATTGTCGATCAGCCCGCGTTGCCGGGGCTCGTCCGCGCCCACCGGCACGATGAAATCCATCGGGATGTTGCGGGTGCCCTGGTAGAACAGTTGATGGAAGGCGTGTTGGCCGACGGTGCCGACTCCGCCCCAGACCACTGGCGAGGTGGCAACCGCGCTGGTCGAACCATCGCGCAGCGCACGCTTGCCGTTGCTCTCCATCTCCAGCTGCTGCAACCAGGCGGCGAAGTTGCGCAGGCCATGGGCGTAGGGCAGCACGGCCAGTGTTTCCATGCCGAGGAAGTCGGTATTCCACAGGCCGACCAGGCCCATGAGAACCGGCAGATTGTCGGCGAAAGGCGTGTCGCGGAAGTGCTCGTCCATGGCGCGCGCGCCAGCCAGCAGGCTGTCGAAACCTTCCTCGCCGATGGCGACCAGCAGGGGCAGGCCGATGGCCGACCATACCGAGTAACGCCCGCCCACCCATTCCGGCAGGGCGAAGACGCGGTCCTGGGCCACGCCGAAGGCGGCCGCGGCAACAGTGGCATTGCTGACGGCGGCGAAATGGGCGGAAAGGTCTTGTCCCTCACCCAGCGCGGCGGCCAGCCAGGCGCGGGCGGCGCCTGCGTTGGCCAGCGTCTCGGCGGTGGAGAAGCTCTTGGAGGAGATCACGAACAGGGTACTGGCCGGTTCGGCGCGGGCCAGCGCTTCGTCCAGCTCCCGCGGATCGATGTTGGCAACGAATTCCACCTGCACCGGCGAGCCGGTTTCGCGTAGTGCTTCGAAGACCATGCGTGGGCCGAGATCGGAGCCGCCGATGCCGAGGTTGATCACCCGGTCGATGGGTTTGCCGCTGGCGCCGCGGATTTCGCCGGCGCGCAGGGCGGCGGCGAAGCGGCGCACCGGGCCATTGTCCAGCGCGGCGCCCGGCGGGGGTGGGCAGCTGTCGCGCAAGGCCATGTGCAGCGCCGGACGGCTTTCGGTGAAGTTCGCCTGCTCGGCGGCGAAGAGGGCGCTGATGCCGCGCTTCAGCTCCGATTGTTCCGCCAGTGCGACCAGTGCTTCCAGGGCCGCCACATCCAGATGCTGCTTGGAAAAATCGGCGAGAAAGCCGCCGAGCTTCCTGGAAAGCGAGCGGAAGCGGCCGGGGTCGGCGGCAAACGCATCGCGCAGGGAAAGGGAAGAGAGGCGCTGGGCGTGAGCCGCCAGGGCCTGCCAGGTGGATCGCTGCTGGGGGGGGAGGAAGTTTTCGGTCATCACGTTGGATTTAGCTGATAGAGACGAAGCACTTCGAGTTGCTTGCCGCCGCCGCGGCGGTATTCCCAGATGTTCTTCCACTCGCTGGACGGCGAAGGGGCGTTTAGGCGCCGGTCATCATAAACCAGCAGCAGACCGCAGGGCGTCGTGCCCCGGTGCGCTTCTATGGTGCGGATGTCAGCGTAATAGTGCAGCGAGCTGCGCACCGCGTCGGGCAGGCCGGTGGTGGCGATGCAGTCCGCTGGCTGGGCGGCCACCGCGCGGGCGAGCGATTGGGCCATGGGCCGGTAGCTGCGGCCATGGTCGAACCAGGGCATCAGCAGCAGCACGGCCAGGCACCACAGCATGGTCATGCCCATGGCCCAGTTCGCCGGACCGCGGCTGCTGGAACGCGGCAGGCGCCAGACCAGCAGCAGCCAGATCAGGCACAGCACGACGCCGCTGACGGCCTGCACCAGCCCGCCTTCGAAGTTGAAGTTGGGCGTCACCCGGGCGATGTGGCGGGCGAGGCCGGGCGGCCAGGAGAAGGCCTGCGCGGTCCAGGCGATCCACACCAGGAGGGCGAACACCGCGAAGCTCATCAGCGCGAACCAGTCGAATGCGTTCGCCGCGCCGCGGCGCAGGCTGGGCACGCCGCCGGCGGCGAGCAGGGCGATGGGCGGGATCAGCGGCAGGGCCAGCGGTGGCGAAACGTCGCCGTTGATGATCAGCCAGGTGAGGCCGATCAGCCCCGATCCCAGCGGCAACAGCCAGGGGAGCGCGCAGAGCTGGCGACGGCCGCGCCACAAACCCCACAGGGCGAGCGGCCACAGCGGCCACACGAACCAGCCCAGCAGTTCGAAAAGGCGCGGCAAGGCGTTCGCTTCCAGCAGCTGGCTGCCGAAGGTGCTCCACTCTTCACTCAGCCACAGGGAAAGCAGCTCGGGCGCGCTCAGATGCAGGGCGAGCGGCCACAGGGCGCCAAGCCCGAGGGCGATGCAGAGGCCGACCAGCAGGCCGCCGCTGCCATGGGGTGTGCGGCAGTCCGGGCTGGCGATCATCAGCAGCGGGAACAGCGGCAGGGTCAGGAAAGCGCCTGCGGGGCCGCCGGCGAGGAAGGCGAGGGCGCTGCCGATACCGGCTTGCAGGCTGCCGATAAGGGGCTGGGCAGGTACGCGGGCGAGGCCGGCGAGCGTCATCGCCACCATCGCCACCAGCGCGATCAGCGGCTGGGTTTCATGGGCATGCAGCACCAGGCCCAGCGTACCCAGGGTCAGCAGCGCGGCCGGGGTGCGCGCCGGGCGGCCGTAGAGGCGCTCGGCGCCGCGGGCGATGGAGTAGATCGCCAGCGCGGTGAACAGGGCGCTGGCCAGCCGGGCTCCGTCGTGGAAGGGCAGCACCGGGCCGAGCAGGTAGGCGAGGATGGCCGCCGTCCAGTAGTACAGCGGCGGAAAGTCGGCAAAAGGCTCGCCGGCGATGAGCGGGAACAGCCAGCCTTCACCCCGCAGCATGCTGTAGATCGGCCCGAAGTGGCGGGCGTCGTCGCCCCGCCACGGGTCGTGGCCGGCGAGGCCGACCAGCAGATAGAGGCCGACCAGCAGGGTCAGGCCGAGCGTGCCGTAGAGGCGTTTGTGGAGTCTGGACGAGGGAGGTGAATCGCTGATCATGCGCTTGCTGAGCGGAGCCGTTCCGTTGTTGTCTTTTGTTGTTGCTGGGGCGCTTCCCAGGGGGCGATTGTATCGGGCGCGGGTGCTTAGTCCGATGCGCGAGTGCAACAAAGCTTGCTGAATGAAGGCGCAGAAATGAAAAAAGGCAGCCTAGGCTGCCTTTTTGCGATGCGCCAGAGCGGTTTAGCCGCGCTGCACGTTGCCGTACTTCTGGCGGAAGCGCTCGACGCGGCCCGCGGTGTCAACGATCTTCTGCTTGCCGGTGTAGAACGGGTGGCAGGCAGCGCAGACTTCCACGTGCAGCTGGGGCTTGCCCAGGGTGGAGCGGGTAACGAAAACGTTGCCGCAGGAGCAGGTGACGTTCACGTCGTCGTACTTGGGATGGACATCCGCTTTCATATTCAGTCCTTTGATACACGCGGGCGGTGAATGTGGCCGCCCTGAGGGTGGAAAACGTTGGATTATCTGCCAGTGCGTCAAATATGGCAAGGGCGCGGACTGGGGTCGACTACAATGCGCCCCTTTTCCGCTTGCGCGTTTTCGAGGGGGTAAGGTGCGTCTGCTGCTCGCGCCCATGGAAGGTCTGCTGGATGAGGTGCTGCGCGGGGTGCTGACGCGGGTGCCGGCCTATGACTGCGCGGTCACCGAGTTCGTGCGGGTGTCCGGCAGTCTGTTGCCGGACCGCTTGTTCCGCCGCATCGCTCCTGAGCTGGACGCCGGCAGCAAGACCGCCGCCGGCACACCGGTGCGGGTGCAGTTGCTGGGTTCTGATCCCGATTACCTGGCGATCAACGCCCTGCGCCTTGCCCGGCTCGGGCCGACGGCGATCGATCTGAACTTCGGCTGCCCGGCACCGACCGTGAATCGCCATCGTGGTGGCGCGGTGTTGCTGGACGAGCCGGAGCTGCTGTACCGCATCGCCTGCTCCGTACGCCAGGCGCTGCCGCCAGAACTGGCACTCACCGCGAAGATGCGCCTGGGCGTAAACGACACCAACAAGGCGCTGGATTGCGCCCGCGCGTTGGCCGACGGCGGGGTGGCGGAACTGGTCGTCCATGCGCGGACCAAGGCCGATGGCTACCGTCCGCCGGCGCACTGGGAATGGATAGGCCGTATCGCCGATGTGGTGGCGGTGCCGGTGTGCGCCAACGGCGAGGTATGGACGGTGGCGGACTGGGCGCGCTGCCGCTCCGTCTCGGGTGTCGAGGACGTGATGCTGGGCCGTGGCGCGGTGGCGGACCCTTTCCTCGCCGCCCGCATACGCCGGGGCGAGCTGGATGATCCCGACCCGACCGTGCGAGCACAAGAGTGGGTGCAACTGCTGAACCTGCTGGTCGAGTTCCATCAGCGCCTGAACGCCAAGCTGGACGGCCGGCATGCGGCCGGCCGGCTCAAGCAATGGCTCAACTTCCTGCGCCGCACCTATCCGCAGGCCGAGGCGCTCTACCAAGCGCTGCGGCCGCTGAAGACCATGGCCGAGATCGATCCCATGCTGCGCGAGCACGGCGTCGCGCTGGTGCCGCAGCGGGCCGCCGCCTGATTTCCGAGACCCCGTTTTGAGCTACGCCAATTCCCGCATTCCCTCCAGCGCCCAGCAAGGCATGCACGAGAGCCTGCTCAAGCAGCTGGAAAAGCACCGCCGCGAACCTTTCCGCAAGCCCTACGCCGACTACAACCGGGAGGCGCTGGCTACCGCGCTTGCCGGTTGGGACCGCCAGGCGCCGCTGATCCTGGATGCAGGTTGCGGCGTCGGTCACAGCACGATCCAGCTGGCGCGCGCTTATCCGGATCACTGGGTGATGGGCGTAGACCAGTCCGAGGATAGGCTCACCCGGCGCAAGCCCTATCCAGAAGCGCTGATGCCGAAGAACATGGTGTTCGTGCGTGCCGATCTGGTGGATTTCTGGCGCCTGCTGGGCGACGAGGGCCTGAAGCTCGCCCGCCACTACATCCTTTATCCCAACCCCTGGCCCAAGATCGGCCACCTCGGCCGGCGCTGGCATGCGCATCCGGTGTTCCCGCATCTGCTGCCGCTGGGGGGCGTGCTGGAGTGCCGTACGAACTGGCAGGTGTATGCCGAGGAGTTCGCCAGCGCGTTGGGCTTGTTGACCGAGCGGGAGGTGGGCTGGGAAGTCTTCGAGGCGCCTGTGGCGCTTACCCCGTTCGAACGAAAATACCGTGATTCCGGCCAAACCCTGTTCCGCATCGTTACCGACCTGGGAACGGGCCTGGCCCTCAGTTCTGGAGAAAGCAAATGAGCACCGACAATCCGCATGCGATGAGCGACGAGGACTTCGAAGCACTGGAAGAAATCCTCAGCTCCGACATCGTCCCCGAGGACTGCATGGACCTCGAAATGCTGGACGGTTTCCTCGCCGGCGTGCTGATCTCGCCCCAGCCGGTTCCGGTGGAACGCTGGCTGCCGGTGGTGTGGTCCGCGCATGAGGATGGCGTCTCCTTCGGTTCCGGCAGCGGCGTGCAGCGTGCCATCCGCCTGGTGCTGTCCTATTACAACGAGATGGTGGGTAGCTTCGGCGAGGAGGACCTGTGGGAGCCGTTCTGCTTCGCCATCGCCGAAGGCGATCCGCTGAAGCTCGGCGAGGAGTGGATCGAGGGTTTCACCCAGGGCCTGGAGCTATGGCCGAGCAACTGGGAAACGCTGGTGCCCGAGCAGGAAGTCGAAGCGGTGCGCAACCTGATCGACGAGATGCTGGCGCCGTGGGCGGAAGAGAAGGCGGGCGAAGCCAAGGACGAAACCCGTCTGGGCTGGCTGGAAGTGACTGGCGAAGGCGTGCTGGACATCTTCGACTGCTGGCGCGCAGTCGGCCTGCCGGCGCCGCAACAGGTGGCGGTGGAAGTGCCCGCCGCGCCCAAGGCCGCCGGCCCGGGGCGCAACGAAGCCTGCCCCTGCGGCAGCGGCAAGAAGTTCAAGAAGTGCTGCGGCGCGACCTGAGCAACACGCGGGAGCAGGGTAGGTGAGCCTGGATCACTGCACCCGCTGCGGCGCCTGTTGTGCCGCCTTCCGGGTGGATTTCCACCCCTCGGAGCTGGCGAGCGCTTGCGACGGCGGCGTACCGGACGTGCTGACCCTGCCGCTGACGGCCAACCTGGTGCGCATGCGCGGCACCGACGATGGTCCGCCGCGCTGCGTCGCGCTGCAGGGCACGATAGGCGTGGAGGTCGGCTGTTCCATCTACGGCCAGCGGCCTTCGCCTTGCCGGGATTTCGCGCCCTATGCGGCGCTGGGCATAGGCGAGGATGGTTGCGACCGCGCCCGTCGCCGCCACGGCATGGCGCCGCTGGCTTGAGGTTTCAAGGCGCGTTGGAGCAAGCGTGCCGCGCATCCGGAAATTGCATTTCAAGCAATTGATTTTGCTGGAAATAGCCGCTTGCGGGCGGCAAGGGAAAGGCTAGAATCCGCGGCGCCCGGCGCTGGGCCCGTCGCATGGTGCGGATGGGGACAGGGCGGGTGTGCCGCCTCCGTCGTGAGCGGTGCTTTTCGCCAGCTCGCACGCACGGTGACCATGGACGCCTTCAACCCCTGCCTGGATTGCGGCATGTGCTGTATCCACTTCCGTGTTTCCTTCTATTGGGGCGAGGGCGACGATGCGCCCGGCGGTTTCGTGCCGGCCGGCATGACCGAGCCGCTCACGCCTCACCTGCGCTGCATGAAGGGCAGCAACCAGGTGCCCCGCCGCTGTTCGGCGCTGGGCGGCGAGGTCGGCAAGCAGGTGTTCTGTACGATCTACGAGAACCGGCCGACGCCTTGCAGGGAGTTCCCCAGCCATTTCGAGGATGGAACGCCCAACCCCAAATGCGACGAACTGCGCGCCAGCATTGGTCTGCCGCCTTTGCCGCAACTATCGATGCCGCACGCGGCCTGAACTCCGCGGTGGACGCCTCAGCGTGGCAGGCCGACGCCGCGCAGCACGGCGAAGGGGCCGGCGGCGCGCAACTCGTCGATCTGCTCCGGCCGGCGCACGAAGAGCGAGCCGGAATAGCCCAGCGCATTCACCGAAATCTCCCGCCATTTCTCCGCTTTGCGCGGAATCAGCAGCAGCCATTCGTGGGTGAGCAGCAGGTTGTAGGGCGCCATCGCCTCCACCTCGCAGGGCAGCCCCAGCAGCTCGCAGGCATGGACGAAGCATTGCCGCAGCGTGCGGCCGGCATCTCCGGCTTGCCAGGCGGACGCAGGCAGGCGGATGAAGCAATGCGCCCAGTCGAACACCTTGGCCGTGCCGCTTTCGCTTGGCCGGCATTGCGGCAGATGGGCGGCGAAGGCATCCAGCCCGGCGGGTGCCGGCACCCATTGCAGATGCTTGTGCGCCTGGCTGGCGCCGGCCTCGGTGCCGCCGTTGTAGAAGCCCAGACCGCCCAGCGGGCCCTGCACTTGCGCCAGCGCGGCGAAATCCCCGGCAGTGAGGGGCGCGGTCTGCGCTTCGAAGGCGCGGGTGATGATGAGCAGGTGATTGGCGATCACCGGGTATTTGTTCAGCACTGCCAGATGGCGTTCGCCCAGCGCGGCCGCGGTCAGTTCCGGCTCCGGCGGCAGGAAGGGGTCGAAGTCCGGGTCGCGCTTGCTCACCGCGGCAACGCGGGCGGCGTCCTTGCGGGCGAGAGAAGAAACCCAGCGCACCGAGAAGCGGATGCCGGCTTCCTCCACCGTGGTCTGCTCGGTGCGTATCGGTTGCAGGGCGCCGCTTTGCAGCGCCTTGTCGGTGCAATTGGCCAGCAGGCGGGCGAGGTCGGAGTCAGGCTGAAGCTGGCTGGTCATCTGGGCTTCCCGCGGGAGACAATACGCAATTCTGACATGAGGGATGGCGGTGTCCGCATCGACGTCCCGGCGGGAGCGACAAATGCCGATTTCCTTCGCCATCCGTGGCGACTACATCCAGTTGGATCAACTTCTCAAGGCCGCGAATCTGGTGGATTCCGGCGGTGCCGCCCATGCCGCGGTCGAAGCCGGGCTGGTGAAGGTGGACGGCAAGGTGGAGACGCGCAAGCGGGCCAAGCTGCGGCCCGGCCAGCGCGTTTTCTTCGGCGGCAACGAAATCCGTCTGTCCGCCGAAGTGTCCTGAGCCTGGCTCAGGCGGCCAGGCCTTCCTGCTGCAGGGCGGACTTGACGGCCGAGCGGGCGCCGACCCGCTGCTGGAAGGCGAGCAGGGCGGGCCAGGGCGAGAGGTCGAAGCCGACCTTGGGGCCCCAGCTCATCACGGTGAAGAGGTAAGCATCGGCGACGCTGAATCGCTCGCCCAGCAGATAGTCGTGGCTTTGCAGGTGGGTGGCGATGTAGGTGAAGCGGCGCTTGAGGTTGGCGATGGCCACTTCACGCCATTCTTCCGACTGGGCGCGGAACAGCGGGCTGAACGACTTGTGCAGCTCGGCACCGATGAAGTTCAGCCACTCGTGCAGGCGGCTGCGTTCGCGGGTGCCCCAGGCCGGCGCCAGCTGGCTGTCGGGGCGCAGATCCGCCAGGTACTGGACGATGGCGGGCCCTTCCGTCAGCACTTCGCCGTCGTCCAGCAGCAACGCCGGCACGTAGCCCTTGGGGTTGATGGCGTTGAAGTCTTCGCCATGCTCGGTGAGCTTGCTCTTCAGGTCCACCCGGACCAGTTCGGCGTCCAGCCCGGCTTCGAGCAGGACGATGTGCGGGGAGAGGTTGCAGGCGCCGGGGCTGTAATAGAGCTTCACGTTTTTTGTTCTCCTGGTTTTGATGCGTTTGCGTGCGGCTTGCGCCGGCGGGAAAGGTACTCCCAGACGAGCCCGCCCGGCAGATCTTCGCCGGTGAGCACGTAGTTGAGGGCGTGCTCGTTGGCCAGCGTCAGCGCCAGTTCGGTGCGCGCGCCACTGCGGCCGACCAGCAGCAGTTCGTCGCCCGGCTGGAGGGCGAGATCCGAGGCGGGAATCAGCTTGGGTTCGTCGTCGTCGCGGCGCAGGTAGAGCACCTCGCAGGCGAGCGCCTCGTAACGGTTGCCGGGGGAGCACAGCAGCGTGCCAAGGGTGATGCGTTCACCGCGCATCAGCCGGCGGTACAGCGCTGGCGCGCGAACGAGGTTGATGCGCTCGCTCCACACCCGCGGCACTTCCCAGCCGAAGCGGCGCGTCATCCGCTCCAGCACCCAGGCGCACCATTCTTCGTCGCGGCGGCGGATCTCGGCGAGGAAGGGCGCCAGCAGCGGCGTGCCGAGTATGGCCAGGCATTCATTGGCGACGATCTCGCTCGGCACCACGGTGATGTCGGATTCGAAGGCGTCGAACAGGGCGTGGTTGGTGTAGTGGTTCTGCCGCAATACCACATAGAGTTTGGAATTGAGCGCGCGGGCGGTGACGGCGATGGAGAGGTTGTCCACATCGCTGCCGGTGCCGGCGACGATGCCGACCGCGTCGCCGACGCCAGCCTGGCGCAGGGCGTCCGCGGCGGTGCCTTCGCCCTGCACCCAGGTGTGTTCCGGGTCTTGCTGGGGCGAGCGGTCGATGATGGTGAGCGGCACCGCCTGGGACTTCATCGCATCCACCATCACCCGGCCGAAGCGGCCGTGGCCGCAGATGATCCAGCGGCCACGCGGCGGATTGCGGTGATGGACGACGGTGGTGCCCGGCTGGCCGGTGAGCCAGGCGAGCAGGTGCCAGGCCGCCGGCGAATGCAGCGCCAGCGTGAGGTATTCGCCGAATTTCTCGAAGGGATTGATGATGTGGCGGGTGCCGAAGGAGGCCATGTTGGCGGCCACGTCAGCGGTTTCGGCACGGCACAGTGCGGGCAGGTGCGGCGCCAGAAGGCGGGCGGCGATGGCGATGGCGAGGTTGGCGTTGTCGTCGTTGGTCAGCGCCATCACGCCGACGCAGCTGCGGTGGGTGAGGCCGGCGAACTCCAGGGTTTCCGGGTTGCGGGCGTCGGCGGTGAGGGCGGGAACGTCGACCGCGTAGGTGTGGAGATCGATCTCGCCGACCTTGCTTTCATCCTGCTCGATGACCACCGCGCGGTAGCCGAGGCGATCCAGCGCCCGGCAGATCAGCCGGCCGGTCTCGCCATAGCCGCAGACGAGGTAGAAGGGCTCGCGCAGCCGCCGCACCGCGCGCACGAAGCGCTGCATCTGGATGGCCTGCTGCAGGTTGCGGTCGCCCAGCAGCGCGAACACCGTGCCCAGGGTGTAGGCCCAGCCGATTACCGACAGGTAGATGCAGAACATCACCCATAGCCGCTGTTGTTCGGAGAAGGCGTAAGGAATTTCGCCGAAGCCGATGGTGGTGGCGGTGTAGCTGATGAAGTAGAAGGCGTGGAAGAAGCTGAGCCGGGTAGGCTGGCCGTCGGCATCCACGCCGGGGATCAGCGTCAGCCCGAAGACGGACACCGCGATGATGACGATGAGCACGATCAGCGGCGCCCGCAGGCGGCGCATGATCAGGAAGAAGATGCTGTGATGCCGCGGCAGCGGGGCGAGCGCGCGGGCGAGCTTCACGGCGGCCGGGCTCAGCGGCGCTGCATGATGGTTTCGGCGATCAGGATGATCACCGAGACGACGTTGGCGAAGAGGGCGCCGCCGGACAGCGAGACCACCCGCGCGGTCATCTCCGGCGTCATGCCGCTGCCGGCGACGTGGGCGGCGTAGCCCCAGGTGAGGGCGGCGGCGATGAGCTGCAGGTCGGCCACCAGGCTGGTGGCGAGGTGTACCGCGCCGATCTGGGTGCGGTCGCCGAACTTGAGCACGGTGGCGATCAGGCTGACGACCAGCGCGGCGAACAGCTCATAGACGTCGTGGTGGGCCGGGTTGCCGATGTCGCCGATGAAGAAGCCGAAGTTCAGCGTGGCTGCCAGCACGATGAAGAAGCCGAAGATCACCTTCTCGAGGTTCATGTCGCCGCGCTCGTATGTGGATTGGGTGTGGGGATGAAGCCCGGCGGATTATAGGCAGAGAGCGCCTGCCGCTGGGGCGCGGCGCGGTGTCATTCCAGCATGTCGCCATCCACATAGAACCAGCGTTCTTCTTCGCGCACGAAGCGGCTGTTCTCATGCAGCCGGTGGGCGCGGCCGCCGACGCGGTAGCGGGCGAGGAATTCCACCTCGGCGCGGTCCGGCGCGGTGTTGCGGTGGCTGATGATGCGCAGGCCTATCCACTTCGCCGGCGTGCCATCGTCCAGATCCAGCGTCGCCGGCCGGGTGGTGGCGTGCCAGGTGGCCAGCAGGTAGGCTGCGTTGCGCTGGCTGTAGGCGGTGTAGCGGGAGCGCATCAGGCGCTCTGCGGTGGGCGCGGGCTGGGTGCCGGCGATCAGCGGGCCGCAGCAGGCGGACAGCGGCTGGCCGGATTCGCAGGGGCAGGGGAGGGATTTCATCGATTCGTGTGCGTGGGCGGAAATGAAACGGGGAAAGCCGCGAAGGCCTTCCCCGGATTGTCGCCCAGGTGGGGCGTGGTGCGCCAAGCGGATCGTGGTGTCCGCGGTCAGTGCGACTGCGCCAGGATCTCCCGCAGCACATAGGGCAGGATGCCGCCGTGCTTGTAGTACTCGACCTCGATGGGCGTGTCGATGCGGCACAGCAGGCTGACTTCCTGGCGGCTGCCGTCGGCACGATGGATGACGAGCGTGAGGTCTTGCTGCGGCTTCAGCTCCTCGGTGACGCCGAGGATGTCGAAGCGCTCGTCGCCCTTCAGGCCCAGCGACTGCCAGCTGTCCTCGCCCTTGAATTGCAGCGGCAGCACGCCCATGCCGACCAGGTTGGAGCGGTGGATGCGCTCGAAGCTGCGCGCCACCACCGCCTTCACGCCGAGCAGCGCGGTGCCCTTGGCCGCCCAGTCGCGGGAGGAGCCGGTGCCGTATTCCTCGCCGGCGAAGACCACGCTGGGCGTGCCGGTGGCGATGTGGGCGCTGGCCGCCTCGAATACCGTGGTCTGCTGGCCGTCGAGCAGGGTGTAGCCGCCTTCCACCCGGCTGCCGTCCGCCTTGGCCGGCAGCATCAGGTTCTTCACCCGCACGTTGGCGAAGGTGCCGCGCACCATGATGTCGTGGTTGCCGCGGCGGGAGCCGTAGGAGTTGAAGGCGGCGCGCTCGACGCCGTGGGACTTCAGCCACTTGCCGGCCGGCGTGCCTTCGCCGAAGGAGCCGGCGGGGGAGATGTGGTCGGTGGTCACCGAGTCGCTCAGCAGCAGAAGGGTGACGGCGCCATGGATGTCGCCGACGGCGGAGGGCGTCATCGAGAAGCCATCGAAGAAGGGCGGCCGGGCGATGTAGGTGGATGCCGGCCAGTTGTAGACCTGGCCGGTGGGCGCCGAGATGGCGTTCCACAGGTCGTGGTCGCGGGTGAAGTCGGCGTAGCGCGCGCGGTAGGTGGCCGGGTCCAGGGCGAAGGGCAGGATCTCCGCGATCTCCTCCGAACTGGGCCACAACTCGCGCAGGAACACCGGCTTGCCGTCGCTGCCGCTGCCCAGCGGCTCCTTGCTCAGATCCACATTGGCCTTGCCGGCGATGGCGTAGGCGACCACCAGCGGCGGCGAGGCGAGGAAGTTGGCGCGGATGTTGGGGTGGATGCGGGCCTCGAAGTTGCGGTTGCCCGACAGCACCGCCGCGGCGATGACGTCGTTCTCGGTGATCGCCGCGTTCAGCTCAGGGGCGAGGTCGCCGGCGTTGCCGATGCAAGTGGTACAGCCGTAGCCGGCCAGGGCGAAGCCCAGCTGCGCCAGCGGTTCCAGCAGGCCGGCCTTCTCCAGGTAGTCGGTGACCACCCGCGAACCCGGCGCGAGCGAGGTCTTGATGTGCGGCTTCACCCGCAGCCCGCGCGCCACCGCTTTTTTCGCCAGGAGGCCGGCGGCGATCAGCACCGCCGGGTTGCTGGTGTTGGTGCAGGAAGTGATGGCGGCGATGAGCACGTCGCCGTGGCCAATGTCCACCTCCTTCAGTGCGGTGGGGTGGCGCTGCTCCAGCTGGGCGGCTGGCTTGCCGAAGCCGTTGTCCGCCACCGGCGCGGAGAAGAGGTGGGAGAAGGCTTCCTTCATCGCCGGCAGCTCGATGCGGTCCTGCGGCCGCTTCGGGCCGGCCAGGGAGGGCACGATGCCGGCGAGGTCCAGCGTCAGCGTGCGGGTGTAGTCGATCTCGCCGGCGCGCGGCACGCCGAACATCTGCTGGGCGCGGAAGTAGGCTTCCAGCAGCTCGCATTCCTCGTCGCTGCGGCCGGTGCCGCGCATGTAGGCAACGGTTTTCTCGTCCACCGGGAAGAAGCCCATGGTGGCGCCGTACTCCGGCGCCATGTTGGCGATGGTGGCGCGGTCGGTGACCGACAGGCTGGCGGTGCCCTCGCCGAAGAACTCGACGAACTTGCCTACCACCTTCTCCCTGCGCAGCATCTCGGTGATGGTCAGCACCAGGTCGGTGGCGGTGGCGCCTTCCGGCAGCTTGCCGCGCAGTTCCACGCCGATGACGTCCGGCGTGAGGAAGTACACCGGCTGGCCCAGCATGCCGGCCTCCGCCTCGATGCCGCCCACGCCCCAGCCGACCACGCCGACGCCGTTGATCATGGTGGTATGGGAATCGGTGCCGACCAGGGTGTCGGGGTAGTAGAGGTCGCCGTCGTGGCGCACGCCGCGGAACAGGTACTCCAGGTTCACCTGGTGCACGATGCCGATGCCCGGCGGCACCACGCCGAAAGTGTCGAAGGCCTGCATGCCCCATTTCATGAACTGGTAGCGCTCGCGGTTGCGCTCGAATTCCAGCTCCATGTTCTGCCGCAGTGCCAGCGGGCTGCCGTAGTGGTCAACCTGCACCGAGTGGTCTACTACAAGATCTACCGGCACCAGCGGTTCGATGAGCTTGGGTGGGCGCCCCTGGTCGGCAGCGACGTTGCGCATCGCCGCAAGATCGGCCAGCAGCGGCACGCCGGTGAAGTCCTGCAGTACCACCCGGGCGACGATGAAGGGGATCTCGGCGGTGCGCGGCGCGGTGGCCTGCCAGTTCGCCAGCTCGCGCACATGGGCCTCGGTGACCTTCTTGCCGTCGCAATGGCGCAGCACCGCCTCCAGCACCAGGCGGATGGATACCGGCAAGCGCGACACCGGGCCGACGCCGGCCGCTTCCAGCGCCGGCAGCGAGTAGTAGCTTCCGCCTTTGCCGCCAGGGCTGGAGAAGGATTTGAGGGTGTCGAACAGCGTATGGGGCATGGCTTCTTCTCCTCGATATTGTCGCCATGTGCGGCTGGCCGTTCCGGCCGGACAGGCGGACCGAAAAACGTAAATCCGACCCATTTTGCTGCGGGATGTTCCCTCTGGATGGCGCGCGCCGCCGCTGTCGCCATCCCTTGCGCAGGAGTAGAATCCGCCACCCGGAGCGCGTTGCGCGGTGCATTGTGCGTTGCACCGCCCCGCGAGTCTTATAAAAGACATATAATCCGATCCGCGCCGAACGGGCGAACCCCGCTTGGCCTCCCTGCCAACGTCACGAATATGGAAGGACGTCGCCGTGCTTGAAGCCTACCGTGCCCATGTTGCCGAGCGTGCTGCCCTCGGCATTCCGCCGCTGCCCCTGAACAAGCAGCAGACCGTCGAACTGGTCCAACTCCTGCAAAGCCCGCCTTCCGGCGAAGAGGCTTTCCTGGTCGACCTGCTGACCCATCGCGTGCCGGCCGGTGTGGATGACGCGGCCAAGGTGAAGGCGGAGTTCCTCGCCAAGGTTGCCAAGAGCGAGACGGCCTGTGGGCTGGTTTCCCGCGCCAAGGCCACCGAGCTGCTGGGAACCATGCTGGGCGGCTTCAACATCAAGCCGCTGATCGACCTGCTGGCGGATGCCGAAGTGGGTACGGTGGCTGCGGAAGGGCTGAAGAAGACCCTGCTGATGTTCGACTACTTCCACGACGTCAAGGAACTGGCTGCCGCCGGCAACGCCAACGCCAAGGCGGTGATGCAGTCCTGGGCCGACGCCGAATGGTTCACCAGCCGTCCGGAAGTGCCGGCCTCGCAGAAGCTCACCGTGTTCAAGGTCACCGGCGAAACCAACACCGACGACCTCTCCCCGGCGCCGGACGCCTGGTCCCGCCCGGACATCCCGCTGCATGCGCTGGCCATGCTGAAGAACCCGCGCCCGGGCATAGAGCCGGAAGAAGCCGGCGTGCGTGGCCCGGTCAAGTTCCTGGAAGACCTCAAGGCCAAGGGCAATCTGGTTGCCTACGTCGGCGACGTGGTCGGCACCGGTTCTTCCCGCAAGTCCGCCACCAACTCGGTGCTGTGGTTTACCGGCGAGGACATCCCCTACGTGCCGAACAAGCGGTTCGGCGGCGTCTGCCTGGGTTCCAAGATCGCCCCGATCTTCTTCAACACCATGGAAGATGCCGGTGCGCTGCCGATCGAGATCGATGCCGGCCAGATGGACATGGGCGACGAGATCGAGCTGAAGGTCGATCAGGCCAGCGGCAAGGTCACCGCGCTGAAGAACGGTGCCGTGATCTCCGAATCGCAACTCAAGACCCTGGTGATCCTGGACGAAGTGCGCGCCGGTGGCCGCATTCCGCTGATCATCGGCCGTGGCCTCACCGCCAAGGCGCGTGAGGCGCTGGGCCTGCCGGTTTCCACCCTGTTCCGCCTGCCGCAGGCGCCGGTCGATTCCGGCAAGGGCTTCTCGCTGGCGCAGAAGATGGTTGGCCGCGCCTGCGGTCTGCCGGAAGGCCAGGGTATCCGCCCGGGCACCTACTGCGAA